>Ga0209417_1000727_pt1 | contig 70960 bp, 60 predicted proteins | sample RifGroF2_FD_184002 | JGI IMG/M metagenome (GOLD analysis project Ga0209417, IMG submission 184002) | Groundwater microbial communities from Rifle, Colorado, USA - Groundwater F2 (SPAdes) (version 2) | ecosystem: Environmental > Aquatic > Deep subsurface > Groundwater | place: Rifle, Colorado... | reverse complement strand
ATCGTCTGAGGGAGAAGGCTTTAACCTTGGGGCGGGAGTGATGTCTCTCTCTTCACTTTTTAAATTCTACTCCTTCCCTACCTCTCTAGGATATATATAGGGAGGGAGGGGAAATTTTTTTAAATTACCTTATCAATTTCTTCCTTCAACTTCTCCTTAGACTGAAATCCAACCATTATTTGAACCGGTTGACCTCCTTTAAAAATGATCAAAGAAGGGATGCTCATAATCCCGTAGCGTTGGGCAATCGCTCCGTCCTGATCGACATCGAGTTTTCCGATTTTTACTTTATTCTGATATTCCGTGGCTAATGCTTCGATAATCGGGGCAATCTGTTGACAGGGGCCACACCACGTAGCAAAAAAATCAACTAAAACTGGTTGGTCCGATTTAAGCACTTCAAGGTCGAAATTATCGTCAGTAAAATGTTGAGCAGGCATATTATAAGTAAGTAAAAAAATAAAATAACTTAAGAGCAAAAGCTAAAATATTATACTGCTTTTGCCCTATTTGCGAAACCCAAACTTTATTAAAAATTAAAAAAAGGGTATAATATTTAGATAAATTACGTTATATACAAGTGTTACTAAAATTGTCTTGTTTTTAAAATATGTTTTTAAAAAATTATTCTAAAAAAGTGTTTCAAATAAAGAATATTTCAACGATTTTAATCGGCACTATTCTAATTAGTGTTTGTTTTTTATTAAGTAGTTTTTCAATTAACCAGGACGCTGTTTCGGAATTTAATTCCGGCGGAATTAAGGCCAGCACCATAACCACTGGTGACTCTGTCCATTTAAAGCTTTCATTAGCAGCCTCCTCATCGCCAGTTGCAACTAATTACGAAAAAAACACTACTTTTATTTCCCAAATTTATCCCTCCAACTTTCCATTTGTGGCCGTAAAATTATCCTGGGAAGAAGCTAATAAAAAAGGTTCAAATATTGCCATTGCGGTGCGCTTTAAAGAGGAAAAAGGAAATTGGAGCCCTTGGCAAGATGTCCAGGAAGATAATGATCTTATTGGAGACAAAATTATCGAAACTTATAGTGAAGGATTCTTAAGTAAGCAATCTTTGATTCTTACGGCTCCGTCCATTGCGATTCAATATCGCGTAATTTTAAGTACTGTAGATGGCACCACGACGCCATTTGTTCGGTCAATGACCTTTCATTATATCGACGCGGCTTCCTCAAGTGATCAGGATTCAGCTCTAAGTTTGGAAAGAGAAATTATAACAGAACCATTAGCTAAAATCCAAGAGCCGCAAGCGCGATTAACCTTTGGTACCGGATCAATCAATATTATTCCCAGAGCGCAGTGGGGAGCTGATGAAAGTTGGCGTTTGAGTAGTTATTTTGGTGAGGGAGAAGATGATTCTATCGTTTCCGAAGAACCAACCGGTAATATCGCTGATGATGCTGGCGTCAAAAACGGCGAAAATCTTTCCTTTCAAGAGCTTTATCCCCAAGAATTTGAACTTACTAAAACCATAACCAAAGATGTGCAAAATCAAAAATTATATTGGCCACTTGAATACGCTAAAAATATTCAAAAAATTGTTATTCACCATACCGCTAGCACTCCAAATTTAGCCGATCCGGCAGCCTCGGTCCGGGCGATTTATTATTATCACGCCATTACTCGTGGCTGGGGTGATATTGGTTATAATTATTTAATTGATCCAGAGGGAAATATCTACGAAGGTCGCTATGGAGGAGATGGTGTGGTTGGTGGCCATTCTCGCGGTTATAATACCGGTTCAATCGGCATTGCCTTAATTGGTAATTATCAAGACTCAGAAGTGCCTTACGCTGTTTTAGATTCTTTAACCAAGTTGATTGTGGCTAAAGCGGATCTTTTTAAGATCAATATTGCTGGTTTTAGTTCTTTTCGAGGTGAGGTGATTCCTAATTTAGTTGGACACCGTGATGTTGGCAGTACGGCTTGTCCTGGGAAAAAAGTTTATGACTTACTAGGGGTCTTAAAAAAAATTGCAGCCACCAATGCTGAATTAATTATCAGCTCGGGGTTAGGCTCAGAAGATCTTAATTTTGAGCCGTTTGCTTTTTCTAATGTTAATGATTATGTGGCTATTAATTTGAAGCCAGAAGCCTCCACGACCATTGAATTAAAACTTAAAAATACTGGGCAGGAAGCCTGGAATAATCAAACCTATTTAATTGTAAATCAAAATCCAGCCGCTGAATCATTAATCCATCTCGAAAAAACAGGTGTTAATGCTAAAGGAGTTGCGATGATGAAGGAGTCAATGGTTAAACCAGGAGAGATCGCGACTTTTCAAATTAAGGCACAAGCCTATTTGGTCGGAGGATTCCAAGCTTTAGAACTCACTCCGATTTTTAATGGCACCAAAAAAACCGCTCATTACCTAACTTTACCTCTTTACATTTCCACGCCTACTTTAAGCTACCAATTAGTTAAATTTGGTGCCCCCGGTGCTAGAGTCAAGGCTGGAACAACCTTCACAGTTGTGGTTCAAATAAAAAATACCGGTAATGTAAATTGGTATCGTGAAAATATGTATTCCTTAAAAATGGGCACAGCCTCTCCTAGAGATAGAACTAGCGGGTTTTTAGCTAATGGCGGCAATCGGTATGGGTCACTTAAGGACGAAGTAGTTGTCCCAGGGGCTATTGGGACATTTGAACTAAGCCTTATGGCACCCAAAAGACCAGGATATTACGTGGAATACATGCAACCAGTGATTGATAATGCCGGTTGGCTAGAGGGAGGTTTAATCCAATTCGCCATGAGTGTTTACGATGATCAAACACAAGCTTTGTTCATGCAGCGCAGTGATGCTAAAATTTTCTCTCCAGGAGAAGTGCAAGCTGGTTGGGTTGAATTAAAAAATATTGGTAATCAAACCTGGAAGCAAACTGGCGGCAGTAATAAAGTCGTTGTTGGGGTGATTAAGCACCCTTCAATTGGGGTAGAGTTACCAACGCTAGGTCAATTTGAGGTTAAACCAGGCAAAACTGCTAGGCTTAATTTTAAAGTAACTGCACCAAAAACACCTGGCAATTACGCAATTTTATTACGTCCAAGGCTTGCGACTGGTCAGAATTTAATGCCAAAACCAATTTATTTTACCTTTAGTGTCCAGGGGAATATCCAGAATCAACCAGCTAACCTTGACCAGGAACTAATTCGTCTTAAATTAAGTTATGATGAAAGCCAAAATAGTCATCCTCAAATTAGTGCGAATAATGATTTTAATATTGTATTAAATGGTACGGTTTTTCAAGCCATAAAATCAGGCGAAAAAGTTGAAATTAGTAATTTAGAAAGCAGATACCAATTAAAGCAGGGGGGTAATGTTTGGATAGTTGATGATTACCCGCGTTTTGTGCCGAAAACAAGTGAGACGATCATGGAAATAGTCAATTACGATCATAGCCCAGCCTGGAACCAAAATTTAAATGATAATCTTTATCGTGGGACATTGGAGGTAAGACTCGAAAACAATAATTTGATTATCATCAATGAGCTGCCAATGGTTGATTATCTGGCTGGTTTGGCCGAAGTCGCTAATAGTGATCCTCAAGAAAAAGTAAAAACCATAGCAGTCTTAGCTCGAACTTATGCCCGGTATTACCTGAGTGGGCAGGAAGTAAAATTTTCAGGAAAACCCTATGATGGCACTGATAATCCTGATGAATTTCAAAAATATCTTGGGTACGGATATGAATTGCGATCCCCAAATATGAGGAAAGCGGTAATTGATACCAAGGGAGAAATTGTGACATATCAAGGGAAACTCATTAAAACGCCTTATTTTAGCGCTAGCCCAGGTTATACCCTTAGCGCAAAAGAAGTTTGGGGATGGGAAAATACGCCCTATTTAATTGGGGTAAAAGATAGTTGCAGTGCCTCAACTTTTTCTGGACATGGAGTGGGATTAAGTGGGTGTGGAGCTACAATCTTAGCTAATCAGGGGCAAACTTATCGGCAAATTATAAAATATTATTATACTGGGGTCGAAGTTGAGGTAAAATAGTTCTGAAAGAATCAGAAACTTCCTAATTCTTATTTTGTTATTGTGATTTTGCTTGCCATCAACACCGCTTCCAAGGAAAGCGCTATCGCCCTAATTGAAAGTGGGATTGTTCTGGGTGAAGATTCTTGGGGAGCTGCCGCCAATGAAACTGAAAAATTATTACCCAATCTTCAAGCCTTGCTTCAAAAAGGGAAGAAGAAATGGCAAGATTTGGAAGGAATTTTTGTGACCAAAGGGCCTGGCGCTTATACAAGCTTAAGGGTAGGTATCGCGGTGGCTAATAGTGCTGCTTGGGTTTTAAAATTGCCAATGTTTAGTGCAGATGTTTTTGAGGTCTGGGAAAAAAGGCTTACGCTTGATAGGCAAATTGCGCCCCATGCTATAGTCGTGGATATAGGTCGTGGTAATTATCGTTTGACAGGGGATACTCATAGCTATTCCTTGGAGGAATTAATTGATTTAGGTAAGCCTTGTTATGGTGAATTGCCAGATGACTTTAAGACAAAAGCAGAAGTTGATTTTAGCTTTGGCCAAGGAGTGGCTAATTTTGATTTTTGGAAATTGTCTAAAGAAAAAATGATTCAGCCCTTATATAGCAACCCTCCCAATATTACTTTGAAGAAGTAATAAGTTTTTTTTAGAAAAAGCATTGACAATTAATTGAAAAAGACTATAATAGCTATCCTGTGTCAAGTAGTAATGGTTACTTTGGAAGTTAAGAAGTAACCGTTAAGAACAAGGGATGAAGCTCAGGGAGGGGGTTTCATCTCTTGTTTTTGATTAAAAGTTAATTTAAGCTGTAGCCATGTCATTAGGCCAATTTGACCAATTTAAAATTCAGGATCCCGCAGGCAGAGATACTCAGTCGACGAGGGCGTTGGATGCGCGACTTTTGGCTGCTGCGCCTGTGGCTCAATCACGACCTAAGGGAAAAGTTACCCCCATAGCGGATATTTTAAGGGATACAGCTGGCTCTTTGTATAATGCTGGCGGAGTTTTAACTGTCGGGGGATACCAGCCCCGAATTGGAGAATTAATTTCGTAGCTAATCATCCCAATGCTTTATATTGTCTCCACCCCGATTGGTAATCTCGAGGATATTACTTTACGCGCACTCCGAATTCTTAAGGAAGTAGATTATATTGCGGCTGAAGACACGAGACGTACCGGCATTTTGCTCCATCATTTTGAAATCCAAACACCGCAGATCAGTTTCCATTCATACAGTAGTGACGCGAAATTGGATAAAATCATGGCCATGCTCCATGAGGGAAAGCATGTGGCTTTGGTCTCAGATTCTGGAACGCCAGGCATTTCCGATCCTGGATACCTTTTGATAAGGCGTGCGGTTGAAGAAGGAATTGAAATTACGCCTATTCCAGGCTCTAGCGCTTGTTTATCCGCACTCGTTGTTTCAGGGTTACCCATGGATAAATTTATCTTTATCGGATTTTTGCCAGTAAAAAAGGGTAGAAAAACGCTCCTGGAAGGACTAAATAGCGAAAAGCGAACAATAATTTTATACGAAGCACCTCATCGCCTTCAACGCACCCTTAAAGATTTGGACGAAAATGGTTTTTCTGATCATAATCTCGTAATTGCCAGGGAGCTTACCAAAATACACGAAACAATTTATCGCGGTACCGTAAATAATCTTCGAAGTAATTTAAAAAATCAGGTTTTAAAAGGCGAGATGGTGTTAGTTTTGCACCGTTAATTTTTAAATCGGTTTTTTTTAATTTTTTGTTTAGAAAATGTTCATGGTCAATATGCTAGTTTTGTTGTGCCTGAGGAGGGAAGGAGTTCGTTATTGGATTATTCTCACCTTAAATAGAGTGATCTCACATAAAGAGCCAATCCAATCTGCTCTTGGATCGCTACGGAAAGTCAAATAGGGAACTCCTTAGGGCTTATCTCACCACAAAATTCACTAGTTTCCCTGGTACAAAAATTTCTTTAACTATTTTTTGATCTGCTAAATAGCGTTGAACATTAGGTTGCATTTTAGCTAGCGCAAAGGCGTCATCTTTAGAAATTAATTTGGTGGTTTCGACCATGCCGCGCAGTTTCCCATTTATCTGAATAACTAGATTGATTGTTGATTCGGCGATAAGTTTTTCGTCATATTTAGGCCATTTTTGATCAAAAATACTCTCGGAGCCACGTTTTATATCCAAAGTGTCATTCAAAAGTGCCCATAATTCTTCGCTCAAATGAGGTGCCATTGGGGCAATTAATTGAGTTACAATTTTTTTATGTTTTTGATCCAAGCCTTCTTTAGTTACTTCATTTATAAGTTCCATCAAGGCCGCTAAAGCGGTGTTAAAATGTAGATTTTCAATATTTTCAGTTACTTTTTTAATGGTGCGGTGGGTAGCTCGTTGGCTCTCCGGTGAAATTTTTGCGAGGCTTGGGCCAGATAGTACTTTCCAGATTTTTTGGACAAAACGCACTATTCCAATAATACCCTTATCGTTCCAATCACCCCCCTGCGTAAAAGGTCCCATAAACATTAAATACATGCGAAAAACATCACTCCCATATTTTTGAACAAACGCATCTGGACTGACCACATTTCCGCGCGATTTAGACATTTTAGCCCCATCTTTGGTGATCATCCCTTGGTGGACGAGACGTTTAAATGGCTCTTTGGAAGGGATGAGCCCTGCATCGAAAAGCATTCGATTCACAAAACGGGCATAAAGGAGGTGCATACAGGCGTGTTCCGGGCCACCAATGTACATATCAACCGGACTCCATGTTTTAAGGATCTCTGGGTCGAATGGCTTATTTTTGAGAGTAGAGGAGGGATAACGCAAAAAATACCAACTGGAACAGACAAAGGTGTCCATGGTATCGGGCTCACGGGTTGCTTTTCCCCCACATTTTGGGCAGCGCGTATTCATAAAGGCTGTACTAGTGGCTAAAGGCGCTTTCCCTTTAGGTTTATAATTCTTTATACGAGGTAAAACCACGGGCAAATCCTTTTCTGGCACCGGCATTTCTCCGCACTTTTCACAGTTAATAATGGGAATCGGTGCTCCCCAGTAGCGTTGGCGCGAGATGAGCCAATCACGGAGCCGATAATTGACAGTCCTTTGTCCCATTTTTTTCTTTTTAAAGTAAGCGATCATATCCTGACGAACTTCTCCCCATCGACGACCTTTAAATTCTTCTGGCGTCGTTAAAATTCCATCTGAAGCATGGTGATAGCAATATTCTAAATTTTTCACTTTTTTTGCTTCTATTGGATCTTCGGGAAACATGACGGGTCTCAATGGGATGGCGTATTTCTTGGCAAAAGCAAAATCGCGTTCATCATGAGCACTGCAATTCACAATCCCACATCCATAGTCCATTATTGCAAACGAAGCTACCCAGAGCGGTAAGTCACCTGTACCATAAGGATCTTCGATATAATGACCAGTAAAAATTCCTTCCATGGACTCATCCGCATCAAAACGTTTGGCCATTTTTTTCTTATTAATCCGTTGCGCGCAGGCCATCACTTTTTTTTCAAGGGAATGGCCTTTCATGATTTTAGAAAGGAGTGGGTGATCGGCCGCAATCACTGAGAAAGTTTGGGCTTTAAATGTTTGGGGAACAGAGTCAAAAACATCAAAGCTATAATCAAATCCTTTGATTTTGCACCTAAAATTAACTCCCTCACTCTTCCCAATCCAGTTTTTCTGCATGGTGATCGTCTTCTCCGGCCAATCCAGTCCTGAATAATCGAGCAATTTCTCGGCATAATCCGTGATGCGCCAAAACCATTGCGCCAATTTTTTTTTGGTCACTTCACTCTTGCACCGGTCGCAAATTCCATCTTGCACTTGTTCATTTGCCAGAACCGTTTTGCACCCAGGACACCAGTTGACCGGAGCCTTTTTCTTATAGGCCAACCCCCGCTTGTACATCTGTAAAAAGAGCCACTGCGTCCAGCGGTAATAATCCGGTTCGCTAGTGTTGACCATGTGCGACCAGTCGTACATGGCCCCCAATTCCTTAAGCTGGCGAATCATGGTTTTTACGTTTTTGGCAGTACTCGTAGCTGGTGCAATGCCGGTTTTGATCGCATAATTCTCTGCAGGAAGGCCAAATGCATCAAATCCAATGGGTTCAAAAACGTTATAGCCTTTCATGCGCATAAAACGTCCCCAAGAATCCGCAGGTCCAAAATTATACCAGTGGCCGATGTGTAATTTATCTCCAGACGGATACGGGAACATGACCAAATTATAGTAAGGTTTGCCTTTTTTTGACTTAAGATCAGTATGGAAAAGCTTTTTAGTCTCCCAGATTTCTTGCCATTTTTTTTCAACTTTAGCTGAATTATAAAAGTCCTGTACCTGATTTTTTAAAGTTAATTTTTTGGTGGCCTGATTTTTGGGCATAGTAAAGAAGATATTAAATCTTCGCTATTATAACTTAGACCTTCTAAATGTAAAAATGCAAAAGAAACCAAGCGCACTCATCTTTTTCTAGCTAATTCAAGGGATTAGTCCTGGTTTACTATTTTAGTAGCTGAATAACGCTTGAGCTATGATGCTCGAATAAGCTATCGGTATTGAGGTTATTTGGTAAAGTTTCATTAGTTCCAAAAACCAACATCCCCATGGTCAGACTGATTAAAAAAATTGAAATTACGACAATAACCAGTTTTGTGCGAGGATTTAATCGAAAATTGAAGGGGTTTGGCATTGATTTTTGTTTTATTTGAGCCGAAAAGAGGACACTGAACAATTAAAATAATAAAATATTTATAACAAAAAGTCAATAGCTATCAGGCCGATTAAGTTCAAAATAAGTTATAATAAAAACATTAATTTACCAAAATGCCCATGGAAAATGCTACTATTCTGCCAATTTTGCAGAAAATACCCTTATTTTCCGAACTTAATTCGGAAGATCATGCGGAAATTATTAAACATATCGCTTTAAATTATTTTCCAGTCAATTACACCCTTTTTAAGGAAGGCGATATGGGAGATAAGCTTTATATTATTAAGTCTGGTTTTGTAAAAATAGTGCATCCTTCTAGCGAGAATGAGCCGATTGCTACCCTTGGGCCCAATGAGTTTTTTGGAGAAATGGCTTTGTTTGAAGAAAGGCCAAGAAGCGCGTCCGCAATTACAACCGCTGATTGTGAAATTTTTCTTTTGGAAAAGTCTGATTTTTATAATTTGGTCTTAAAAAATCAAAGTATTGCCGGAAAACTTAGTGAGGAATTTTTGAACCGAGTTAAAAATAATCAGGAAAAATCTAATTTGCTCTAATTTGCGTAATAGACTCCTTCGCCTAAATAATTTCGATTAACGAAAGCTTAAAAAAGATATTTATCTCAAGACTCCTTGGCTGGCTCTCTAGCTGATTCTCTGGCACTAATTTCAGCTGCAGTAGTAAGTTCTAAAAAAGTAAAAACCCAGACTGCAGTTGAAAAAACTTGCAAAATTCCTCCTAGGTAAGCTGAAAAATACATTCCGATTAAGGCCATTACACAGCCTACGATTAAGCCTATTTTTGCCAAGGCAAAGGCGGCTAAAATTCCGGTCGAAATAATAATTACCGAAGGGATTAACAGGACTAAAATAATATTTAAGAAAATACGCAACGTAATTAGAACCATAAGCATCAGCATTAAAATGGTGTGTTGCCAATGCCGAATTACGAGTTTGGAACTAGCTCCCATTGATTCAATAACCTGTTTTTCATCAATAATAATAAAATATTCCGAATAAGTAAAAAGCAATAGCAGTAAAAGGCCAACAGCCAGAATAAGGATAAAAGGGATAAGTAGAATTTCAAAAGCCCCGGTCCCCAGATTTCGAATTACAAAAGAGGCTTCAGTTAGTAAACCAAATAAACTAAAGGTACGAATAATTAAATGATATTCAAAAAGTGGCAAAAAATGAAGGAAACCAAAAGAAATTCCTTCTACCGGTTTCACCATTTGACCATTTCGTTTGCGGGCGATTAATTGCACTAATGCGCCTTTGGAAAAAATGGGTAAGGTAAAATAAAATAGAACAATAATCGCTACTAGCACGATTAAAATAATCCCCAGGGATGGCTGGGAAGACAGGAAGGAACTTAAATAAATAATAACATCACTTGTGAACGAGGAACCATGATATTCGCGAAAAATGGGTGATTTCCAAAAAGATAAAACCTGATACATCACATAGCAAATTCCAACCAGTAAGCCAATAAATTCCGGAACAAAGGCATACCACCACATTAAAGGTTTATTAGTTTGCGTAAACCGCCAAGCATCTCGGATAATCTCCTTATAGTTCATCTTTTTGATTATAACGAGATGCTTCGAAAACGCAAAATTTGTAGTAGTGTAATAATAGAATTATTGATATAATTTTTCTAAATAATCCTTTTTATGGAAAAATTAACTACTGTAAAACACGATGACATTCGTTGGCTGGATATTGTGCATCCTGACGAAAAAAGCATCAAGCGCTTAAAAAGAAATTATAAATTTCATGAGTTAGATCTAGAAGATTGTTTGTCTGAAAATCAGCGGTCAAAAATAGACGAATATGCTGATTATCTTTTTATTGTTTTGCATTTTCCTTATTACGATCGTATCCGCAAAAGAATTATCGCGGAAGAAATAGATTTTTTTATTGGGGCAGATTATTTGATCACTCTCCATGATGGTCATTTGAAAACCATGGAGAAGTTAATAACTAAATGCAAAAAAAGTAAGGCGGATTTAAAGGAATATTTAGGAAAAGGCACTGGTTATTTTCTTTATATTATTATTAGAGAGCTTTTCGACGATTCATTTGGCATTATTGATGATATGGAAAAAGGAGTGATTAAAATGGAGAGAGATTTATTCGAAGAAAATACGGAAAAAGATATGGTGCGGGATATTTTATGGCTTAAAAAGGATGTAATTAATTTTCGTTTAATTATTGCTCCACAACGAGCCGTTATTGCTCAGCTTGAGCATAAAAATAAGAAATTTTTACCGGAAAATCTGGAAGTTTATTTTGATGATGTGGTTGATAAAATTGAAAAATTATGGAGTAATTTAGAAACTTTAAAAGAAATCACCGAAACTTTACAAAATACGAACGAAGTCCTAATTTCGCATCAAACTAACCGCGTAATTAAAACTCTGACGGTCTTTTCGGTGATTTTATTGCCTTTGACTTTAATTACCAGTTTTTATGGCATGAATGTTAATTTGCCTTTCGGATGGCATTCTTTAGCGGTGTGGGGGATTAGTATTTCTATGTTGGGGTTGGCAATATTAATGTTGATTTTTTTCAAATGGAAGAGATGGATTTAGGTTGGATTTAGGTTAGTCTTGCAAAGATAGACAATCTTGGGTAAAATTCATTCGTGTTATACTAAGCTTCGCATTTATTAAATAATATTAAGACCTAAACATTTTCAAAACTAATAAACCGAGCGAAACAGTGTAATTTTTTATTTTTTATTTTCAAAAATCGCAATGAAACGTTCACAAAAAAAGCAAATTATCAAAAAGCATTCTACCCATGAAAAGGATACTGGTTCCCCGAAGGTGCAAATCGCCATTCTTAGTGAACGAATTACGAGCTTAACTGATCATTTGAAATTGCATCCAAAGGATTTTAGTTCTCGGCGAGGTCTCTTAAGTTTAGTTGGGAAACGCCGTAAATTACTTAAATATTTACAGGTAACAGACAAAGAAACTTATGATGATTTACTCGAGAAACTAGGAATCAGGGCGTAATTTTTTTTTAGTTATTTTATTTCTTATATCTCTTAGGTTGAGCAATAGGTCACAGGTTATCTTCTAAAAAATAGAAGATTACTTGAATCTTGTTGCTCATGATAGAGAAGGGATAATTATCCTTAACCCTCTTTTATGGCAACAGTCCAATCGGTTAGTTGCGAATTAGCCGGCAAATCCTTAGTGATTGAAACCGGTCGTTTAGCGCATCAAGCTAATGGTGCAGTGACAATTCGTTTGGGAGATACTATGGTTTTAGCTACCGCTGGCATGAATCTTAATTCTAAGGATGAGGTTGATTATTTCCCTTTGATGGTTGATTACGAGGAGAAATATTACGCAGCCGGGAAAATTAAGGGCAGTCGTTTTATTAAGCGAGAAGGACGCCCATCTGATAATGCTATTTTGATTTCGAGAATGATTGACCGTCCAATTAGGCCACTTTTCCCTAAGGGGATGACAAATGATGTTCAGTTAATTATTTCCGCTTTGTCCGCTGATTTAGTAATCCCTCCGGATAGTATTGGAATTACAGCGGCTTCTGCCGCCCTAATGGTTTCCGGTATCCCGTTTGGCGGGCCGGTAGCCGGAGTTCGTATTGGCTATATCGCTTTAGAAGAGGGGGGGGTAGAGCAACTGGTAGTTAATCCGACTTACGAACAAATTAAAAATGGTCGACTCAATTTAATTGTAGCTGGGACTGCCGACGCCATTACTATGGTTGAAGCGGCTTGTAATGAAGTTACGGAAAATATTATTTTGCAGGCTTTAGAACTGGCACATCAAAATATTAAAATTTTATGTGAATTGCAGAAAGAATTAGCTCAAAAGGTAGGAGCAGTTGCTTTGGAAGCAAAGTTTATGAAGCATGATGAAGAAGCTGAAAAAGCGGTTGACGCGTTTATAACCCGAGAAATGTTAGATGCTATTAAGGGAAATGGTAAAAAAATAATTAAAGCCAAAATTCATGAATTAGAAGAGCGTTTGTTCCAGCATCTTGCCGCCCCATTAGAGGAAGGTGTTTTCAGTAAGTCAAAATTAGGGGAAATTTTAAATGATCGTTTGGAAACAACGATGCGAGCTAATATTTTAGAAAAAGGCGAACGACTTGACGGTCGGGCATTAGATGAAATTCGTCCTATTAATATCGAGCTTGATTTGTTACCTAGGCCACATGGATCAGCCTTATTCCAGCGCGGCGAAACTCAAGCTTTAACTATTACTACTTTGGGGGCACCTGGAGATGCTCAAATTATTGATACTATGGACGAAGATGTGACAAAACGCTATATCCATTATTATAATTTCCCCCCCTATTCGGTTGGGGAGGTTAAACCTTTGCGTGGCGTTTCCAGGAGAGAAATTGGGCATGGTAATTTAGCGGAAAGATCTTTAGATCCAGTGATTCCTTCCAAAGAGGAATTTCCTTATACGATTATGTGTGTTTCCGAAATAACCACTTGTAATGGATCAAGTTCAATGGCTTCGGTTTGCGGTTCATCATTATCCTTAATGGCGGCTGGTGTCCCAATTAAGCGACCAGTGGCGGGTATTGCCATGGGCTTAATTGTTAAGGATAAGGCCGACGCCAGCTTAGGTTACACGATTCTTACTGATATTCAGGGCATGGAGGATTTTGCTGGAGATATGGATTTTAAAGTTGCTGGGACAGAAGAGGGGATTAATGCCTTACAAATGGATATCAAGGCCAAAGGACTTTCTTTGAGTATTATGAAAGAGGCTTTGGATCGAGCTAAACAAGCTCGAATATTTATTTTAGGGGAAATGGCCAAGGTCTTGCCTGCTGCCCGCCAGGAATTATCCAAATATGCTCCGTTAATTACGACAATTCAAATTAATACTGAGCAAATTCGAGATGTTATTGGTAAAGGAGGCGAAACAATTCAAAAAATTACAGAACAATGTGGAGTTACAATTGATATTGAGCAAACAGGTTTAGTTTTGGTCACCGCTCCGGATCAAGCTAGTGGGCAAAAAGCAGTTGATTGGATTAAGATGATTACCTATGTTCCTAAAGTTGGAGATGTATTTGATGGCCGAGTGACGCGTATTATGGATTTTGGTTGTTTCGTAGAACTTGTTCCTGGGAAGGAAGGATTAGTTCATATTTCGGAATTGGAACACTTTAGGGTAAATAAAGTTGAGGATGTGGCCAAGATAGGGGATAAAATGAAGGTTAAGTTGATGGAAATAGATGATATGGGACGTTATAATTTGTCGCGCAAAGCTTTATTACCTAGGCCTGAAAAATTTACAAATTAAGCGGCACAAGAGGTTACGATCGATTTTGGGCATTTTTTACCCCATTCGACTCAACCTTGCAAATAGTAGAAATGCCGCGGTAAAGAGGATGCCCATCCCAAAAGGGGCAATGGTCGAGATCCAATTGCGACGACCCGGCTTGAAGTATTTCAAAAAGAGTGAATTAGAAACAACGGATACCGAGCTGAGCGCCATGGCCAGTCCAGCCAATTCCGGTTTAAGGATAATGTCCCAGGCCACAAATAGGCGAGCCGCAATCGGTATGCCGATGATGTTGTAGAACAGTGCAAAGAACATATTTTGCTTAATTTTACCCATGGTGTCGCGACTTAAATCGATCGCGGTCAATACATCACGCAAATCATCCTTGATGATGACGATTCCGCCGGTTTCCATGGCCACATCTGTGCCGCCTCCCATGGCAATGCCAAGATCAGCCTGAGCAAGCGCGGGCGCATCATTGATCCCATCACCCACCATAGCCACTTTAAACCCTAAACTTTGTAATTTTTTGACTTCATTCGCCTTGTCGTCCGGCAAAACTTCAGCCAAAATATTTTTAATACCCGCCTGCCTGGCAATGGCCTGAGCTGTTCGAAGATTATCACCCGTGATCATATAGAGATTAAGTCCACGTTTTTGCAATTCGCGTACGGCCTCAACTGAACTTTCTTTTAAGGTGTCGGCCACGGCAATCATGCCGATGACTTCGCTTTCAGAACACAATGTCACCACGGTTTTTCCCGCGTCTTCGAGTCGTTGGGCCTTTCGTGCGGCCTTTGATCCATCCAAATGGGCGATTTCCGAAATGAGTTTTTGATTTCCGAGATAATATTTCTTACCGTCAATAATGCCTTCCACCCCATGACCGGGAATGGCCTTAAAATTTTGGGGTTCCTGCAGAGAAATGGTTTCTTCTTCAGAATATTTCACAATGGCTTCAGCCAGGGGATGCTCGGAAAGTTTTTCCAAACTTGCGGCCAACGCCACAATATCCTCTTCGTCCTGAGTCCCCAAACTGATGACGTCCGTCACTTCAGGATGCCCTTTGGTCAATGTTCCTGTTTTATCAAAAACAATCGTTTTAATTTTACAAGCGGCCTCAAGTGGTTCACCTCCTTTTATTAGGACACCGTATTCAGCGCCTTTGCCCGTTCCCACCATAATGGCGGTTGGAGTGGCCAAGCCCAGTGCGCAAGGGCACGCGATCACGATAACCGAAGTAAACGCCATTAAGCTAAATGTCCACCCTGCGCCCAAAAACGCAAACCACACGAGGAATGTTAAAGCAGCCAGGATTAAAACAATCGGAACAAACCATGAAGAAATACGATCCGCAACAGCCTGAATTGGCGCTTTGGAACCTTGCGCTTCTTCAATCAAGCGGATGATTTGGGCCAGAGCGGTTTCACTGCCCACGCGGGTGGCTTTGAATTCAAAACTGCCGTGCTTATTAATTGTAGCACCAATAACTTGATCGCCACTGTTTTTTTCAACTGGGATGCTTTCCCCAGTGAGCATCGACTCATCGACAGAGGAAGTCCCTTTAGTGATGACGCCATCCACCGGGATTTTTTCCCCAGGACGCACCACGACAATATCCCCAATGATCACCTGCTCGATCGGAATATCCGTTGTGAGTCCATCACGAATCACTCGAGCTGTTTTCGGCTGCAAGCCCATGAGTTTTTTAATGGCATCAGATGTACGGCCCTTTGCTTTGGCTTCAAGCCATTTGCCGAGCATCACGAACGTGATCAAAAACGCAGCGGTTTCAAAGTAGAGTTCAGGAATTTTTGCTCCATTCAATCCAATAATACTTTGATTAGCGATGGCATAAGCGATGAATTGGCCTAAACTATAAAAATAAGCCGTGCTCGTGCCAATGGCGATCAAACTGTCCATATTAAAAGTTTTCATGCGCAAACTGCTCCACATGCCTCTGTAAAAACCCGCACCGATGAGGAATTGGACGGGAGTGGTCAAAATAAATGACAGGATGCCAACGTACGGCAAAAGCCATGCCTTTCCGGGTAAGAAATTAAAAAAATCAAAAAACATAAAATAGACCATCGGCAAACTGAGCGCAGCGCCCCATAAAAATTTTTGCCACTGTTTTTTAATCATCTCCTCACGCCTATTTTTTTCGGCATCGCGATCTTCTGTGTAAAGTTCCGCTCGGTAACCAGCATGTTTGACGGCTTCCATTAAATCATTAACCCCTACCGAGGAGGTGTCGTATAGAATGCGCGCTTTTTCTGCAGCAAAATTAACATTGGCTTCCTTGACACCTTTTAAATCCTTTAAACTGCGTTCGATGATGCCCGCGCATGAAGCGCAATGCATCCCGATGATGCTTAGATAGGCCTGCTCATCTTTTTTATGACCAGATACTTGGATATTGTTTTTTGGTAAAGCATGGACTGAGGGCTGCTCCAGCGATTGCATGCCCGAAAAAACGCTAAACAGTTGTCCTATTTTGGACGAATTCAAAAGCTTGTCGACAAATTGATCGATGTCATCATGGCCCTGTGGGATTTCAAATTCGCCCTTTTTATGTTGGATGAGTTTTCCGGAAAAATTGGGCTGTGCTCCGTTGGATGAAAATGCCCCTTCAGCCTCAATGGCGGATTCCAATCTTATTTTAAACGGGGATTGACTACTCACCGTCTTCTTTTTTAATACAAGGGGGGGGGCATCAAGGGCTTCGCGTTTTACAAGAGTGGCTTTATAGCCGGATTTAGTAATGGTTTTTAAAAGGACATCATCAGAGATAGGTTGTGATGTTTCAATCTGACCTTGTCCAGAGGCGTAGTCTATTTCTGCCTTCAGGATGCCAGGTATTTTTTGTAAATCACTGGCGATGATTTTTTCACACGACTTACAATGCATTCCTGAAATTTTGACAATGATTTTTTCAGACATGGGACAAAGGAGTTAGGTTAATAAAGGAATTATTGATGGATTTTATCTACAGTTTTATCAATGGCCTTCAAGGCATTTACAATTTCTTCCCATACAAGCTGTCGTTTAGAAATGACCTTAGAAAGGCCAGTTTTTAGCTCCACACTAGCGTCATCCACACCAGAGATTTCTTGCAGGGCACCTATACTTAATTTGACGCACGCCTCACATTCCAAATTGGTAATTCTAAAGTTTGTCGTAAACATGGGTTATTTGGGTTAAATGATTTTTAAAACGTCGCCCTCAATCACGATGAACTTCCCTCTATACATGCCCATGGAACATGAAAACGGAATTTCACCCACTTTTGCAGGAGTAAATTCAATGATGTTTTCTCCTTTTTTAAGTGATTCATTGACTCCATAAGAAGGAACGACAAGAGAACTGGCACAAGAAAATGGAGCTGTGGAATTGATGATCCAACGGACAGGTTTATTGACTTGAATAGTGAACACGTTGGGCGTGTACCCGCTATTACCTTGCGTCATGCGTACTTCTTGAAATTCACCATTAACTGTAACCGTAGGTTCAACAGGAAGTGTGACCGAGGAAATTAAGCGACGGCCATTGGTCACATTCAATGTACCTAAAAAGATTACGGCTAAGCCAGCAACCATGAAAAATAATCGGGCTTGTCTGCCACGAAAAATTGACGAGAGTCCTCCAACGCCTAAAAGTCCAGGCGCTGTGCCTAGAGCGAAAAGGCCCATGATGAGTGCTCCCTGAAAAAAACTACCTGTGCTGACAGCATACAATTGCATGGCCTGCGTAAACCCACACGGCAAGAAAAAAGTTAGCGCGCCTGTGAGGATAGCTCCACTGTGATTATATTCACGTTGGTCTTTATGTAACCCAAATAATTTAGAAATAGACGAGGGCAAGCTGATGCTTTTATCACGTAAAGCCGGGAATATTTCGATCAACTTTAGGCCTAAAAATATCATCACCCCACCGACTATAATCGTCATGACGCCCAGTACATTGGGCGAAGGTTTTAACACAGATCCCAAAAGTCCAATCATCCCACCCAAAATGGCATACCCTATTATCCGGCCTAAATTAAAATAAAGATGGGGTCGAAATTTTTGCATGGGCGTGGCTTCTGGATGCATTTCTGCATGGCGAGCGGAAAGTCCAAGCACCAATCCACCCACAAGCGCCATGCACGTTGAAATTCCGGCCACGAGTCCTACGACAAGCGCGACAATAAGTCCCGTGTTTTCAAAATTTGAGCCCAAGTCGATATTGAAAATCCCCAAACTCTTCGCGATGAAAAATAAAACGATGAGAATTAGCCCTGCTTTTAATAAATCCTCGTAATCCATGGGTTCAGTGGAAATCCAGGGCAGTTTTTTGGGGTTACCCAGCTCGTAACCAGCCTCCTCAATGGCAAGAGCTAACTTTTGATTAGACGGTTTAGCCCCTTCGTAACTGATTTCGGCCTGTCCGGAATGGTAGCTGACGTGTACTTGATGAACCCCGGGAATTTTTTTGAGATTTTTTTCGATAATTATTTCACATGACCGACAGTGCATGCCGCGTATTTTTATAGTGATTTTATTCATAGAATTATTTGGTGGTTAAATTGAAAGCTTTGATGAGTTCTTGGGCAAAAGCCAGGCGCTCCGTGGTCTTGCGTGAATTTAATTTGTTACCGCCGCAGGAAAGCAGGTGACTTTCTAATATGGAATTGTTGGCCTGTTTGAGGAGGCCAATGGCGGCATTGATTTGCTGAGCAATACTTACACAATAGCGGTCTTCATCTATCATTTTTTCGATCAACTTTAGTTGGCCGTTGACCTTTTTGAGGCTGATTTTAATTTTATTGGTATAGGGTTGAATCATAGGTGTGGGTGACTTAAGGAATATATGTATATGTATAAACACACCTAATATACCTATACCTATGGTGGAGGTCAATAGATTTTTCTTTATCACTTTTATTCTAAAAATATTGTAATAAAATAAAGACTTGGGTATAGTGACGCACGATTAAGATGTTTTAAAATCCGCGGGTATCGTATAGTGGCTATTATGCGGCCTTGCCAAGGCCGAGACACGGGTCCGATTCCCGTTACCCGCTCCAAGCAAGAAATCGCGATTTACTGTTTGGATCTGTTTGTATGATGAGGCTCTTTTTAGGGATTTTTTGTGGAAACCTGCGCAAAAAAAGCCACGCTCAAATCTTCTGTTTTTTCGAGGCGTGTAACTTGCAGGAAAAGAAGTTCAGCAAAATTTTTCCTTTGCTATTTTTTCAAAATGAGTATACTTAAAAAAATAATTGATCTTTGAAAATCCAATTTCAAAAAGGGGTAGCGACAACGCTACACCTTTAATAGGGTACAGGATAGAAATAGTCTAAATAAATATCTTTATATAGTTCTTTTTTTAAAAAAAGGATTGGAAAAGGTATTTATCAGCTCATTTTTGGGGAAAATGATTAAATTTAGTTTTTGAAGATTTTTTGCTATTTTTTTTGGTTTTTTGCAACGAAAAGACGTTATGAAAAGTAAGTTTTTTCTTCTCTCAAAAAGGGGGATTCATATTTAAAATACTATTTTCCTGCGTGCTAAAATTTCGAAATTTTATTATCTAACCATAAATTATGGCCATTTTTGAATGGTTGGCAATTGTTTGTTTAGTTTGTTTGGCGTTTGGCGATTTGATGGTCGGGGTAGCCAACGATGCGGTTAATTTTGTGAACTCAGCGATTGGCGCAAAGGTCGCTTCACGAAAAGTTATTATGCTGGTCGCGTCCATTGGGGTAATTATTGGCGCAACGTTTTCCGATGGAATTATTGAGGTGGCACGGAAAGGGATCTTTAATCCCGAGTTTTTCACATTACAAGAAGCCATTATTTTGTTTACCGCAGCAGCCATGGCAGATCTCATTCTACTCGATTTATTTTCCACTTTTGGCTTACCTACTTCAACGACCGTTTCTATTGTATTTGAAATTTTTGGAGCAGCCTTTATTTTAGCGCTATTAAAATTAGGAAACCTGGATCAGGCGTGGGAAACCATCAATAGTGCCTCGGCCATCAAAATCATTACCGGTATTTTCCTTTCTATCGGAGTAGCATTTATTGTGGCCATTATCGTGCAATTTATTACGCGCTTACTATTCACTTTTGATTATCATTCTCGTCTTAAAAAATGGGGGTTTTTGTGGAGTGGAGTTGCGCTAACGTGCTTATTTTATTTCATTTTGGTGGTCGGAGGTAAGCATGCGACCTTTATGACAGAAGGGACGAAAGGATGGATTGAGGGGAATCTCAATATGCTTTTAGGTAGCTCATTAGTTGTACTTTCGGTTATTTCCTATACCTTAATTCACCGTGGTGTTAATATTTTAAAAATTATTGTTCTCATTGGGACTGGTGGCTTGGCGATGGCGTTTGCAGGAAATGATTTAGCTAATTTTATCGGGGTTTCCGTCGGAGGCGTTCATGCTTTTTTAGGAGCGGATTTGTCGGGAACTTTGCCTACTCCCACTTGGGTGTTGATTTTGGCCGGTTTTGTGATGGCTTTTTCTATCTTTACTTCGAAGAAGGCCAAAACAGTCACGAGTACCGAAGTGAATTTGGCTAGCCATAAAAAATCGGTCACTCAACAATGGAAATCCAATGGTTTTGTAGAACACTTGACGCGACTTATTCTTTTTCTATATCGAGGAATTCTACGCATTTTCCCTAAAGCGTTGCTCCAAACAATCAAGTCACGGTGGACGGGGACAGAGCGTAATCATCTTGAAGAAACCCATTCCGATTTCGATTTACTCCGCGCCGCAGTTAATTTAATGGTTTCCGCAGTTCTTATTTCTTTTGCAACAGCCCATAAGTTGCCGCTTTCTACGACTTATGTGACCTTTATGGTGGCCATGGGGACCGCTTTGACCGATGGGGCTTGGGATCGCGAATGTGCTCCTCATCGAATTCATGGGGTGCTGACAGTGGTGAGTGGTTGGTTTATTACCGCCTTTATGGCCTTTTTGATAGCCGGAGTCGCCGTCTCGATTCTTTATTTATTCCAGATGTATGGACTTTTGTTTCTCATTGTCGTCACTATCGTAATTATTTATAAATTATATCATCTTCATGAAAAGAGAAGTGTAGCCCGTGTCGGGAATCAAGGATGAAAGGGCTGTAAACGGAGTGAGGTAAAAGGAAAAGCCCTATGCAAAAATAGGGCTTTTTAAAAAGAGATGTGGAAATAAAAAAATCGCCTGAATTAGAGGCGAATGTTTCGTACTGCAGTAATTGATATTGTCTACGGATTAAAATTTCAATATCTAAGCTCGCAATATTAATCTGCAGTATCTACGAACAATTCTAGTTTAACATACTTTAAAATCAAAAAGCAAGAGATTTTTTTAACCGCTTGGTGTGTGATCTGGGGTGACTAGTGGGATTTGAACCCACGGCCTTCGGAGCCACAATCCGACGCTCTAACCAACTGAGCTATAGTCACCACAATAAAACCTGACTGGACTATCGCATTGTACGAATTATAAGCCTTAAGGGCAATCTAAAATTTTAAGCGCATCTTGGACGAGCTTTATTTTAGGATTTGTCCTATTGTGTTCGACTTTCCCCTTTGTTATGATTAATTTGTTATGGTAAACATCATACTTAAAGATGCAATTTCACCTGCTGGAAGAATAATCATCAAAAGGCTGAAATGGTTTACGGGGTTAAGTTTCTTGGCTATGCTTTTTGCTGCTTACCTTGTTTATTTGCATTTTGAACCAACCAGCGACGCTCCCTGTAATATTAATGAATATTTGAATTGCGATGTTGTTAATAGAAGTTCTTATTCTGAAATTTTAGGTATTCCGGTTGCAATTATTGGATTTTTGGCCTACGGTTTTTTCTTTTTAATGGGACGCGCTCTTTATAAAAAATTTCGCTTCACTAAATGGCACCGCGCCCTTATTGCTCACAATTTGTATTGGCTTCTTCTAATTTTGCTTGCCATCGGAATTCTGTTTTGTTTTTATTTGACCTATATTGAGTTTTTTGTTCTGCAGGTGGTGTGTATTTTTTGTGTTGCCCAGCAAATCATTATTTTAATAAACCTCTTTCTCATGGTTAGTATTTTGCGTTTGTCTTCTAGTGAGCGAAAAGGGGAGTTATAGAGTTGCTAATTTTTAACCTAAATATAAATGTTTTCAAAAATTAAAATTACAAAAGTGGCCTTTTTAGGATTTTTGTTTGGGTTATTAATTTTTCAGGGATGCAGTAAGGTTGATCGTCCCGCGTATGATCAATTTGCCCAGTGTTTGGCTGATCAAGGTTTAAAAATGTACGGTGCATTTTGGTGTTCAGCTTGTTCCTCGCAAAAAAAACTTTTTGGTTCATCTTTTCAATATGTTGATTATATTGAATGTGATGACCGTGATCCAAGTGGTAAGGGGCAAGCTGAGCTTTGCAAGGAAAAAAATATTGAAAGCTATCCAACGTGGACTTATACGGATGGACGAAAATGGGTTGGGGTGCAGACCTTTGAAAAGCTTGGAAGTATTGCTAATTGCCCAGTCCCCCCATCAGGTGATAGCAGCTCTAATTCGGATCCCACCATTGATATTACTGTCCCATCAGAATGAAACCCCCCAGTGATGGGGATTTTATAGAGGAATTTCTAAAAAGAAAAAGCCCCTCTCTCGCTGAGAAAGGGGCTTTTATTAGGCATCAAGGAATTACTCAGTCGAAACCAAATAACCCTTAAATACCTAACGTTTTGTATCATTTAGGGGCTCTAAGAAAGAGTCCAGAATGATTGAAGGTCAAAGTCTAATCGAGTGACGTCGTAGACCCGATTTTTTATTTCTAAGATTTTAGGCAATGATTCTTGTAACTGATATTCTTGCCCCTTAAAAACGACGTCTCGAAGGAAGATATATTTTTTGGCAACCTCTTCATTATGCGCTGCATAAAAACGAAACAGGCGACCGTGTAAAATATAAGCTGCATAGGATTCCGCAAAATCTTCTTGCGGCAATTCCTGTGAATAGCCTGATATAAAATTACTGACTGGAGAGTTAGATTTTAAGGAACTACTATTTAGCCAACTAATTTTGTAAAATTGGATACTAGGATCATCACTATAGACTGGGTTTCCTCTATCGTCAAATTGACTTTGTTGTTTATTTTTTTTACTGGAAAGTAGGCCAGTATCAACTATATGTCCTAATTCATGTACTACTACAGCCGCCATTTCTTGTTCATCGATATTAACGCAACGAATAACCATAGTATGTCCTCCGCCTAGTCCTCTCCTTATTGTGGGATCAAAGCTAAGGGTTAAGTTTTGGATTTCCTGTACGTGGTTAGCTTTAAGGGAGTTTAAGGTCTTAGCCAAAATATTTTCGCACCACTCAAGTTGCTCCTGATTTGCGTTCCCTTTAATTTTATAAGGAATTGCCAGGTTTGTTAGATCATTCGGTGTTTTTAAAATTGGGGTTAGCTGAATATCATCTTCAGGGGCCTGATAATGGGCCTCACGAGGTGGCCCCTGAAGGGTAGATAACGAAATAAACGAAGCTAGAAGAAAAATTAGTAGTTGTCTCAACATCATAAGCGGTCAAGAAATGAATGCACGCTTTTGATGTTTGTTTTTGGTGGTTAAAAGATTGCATCTTATACATAAAATTTATATTTGTCAATAGTGGGTCTAATCATTACTTCCTAATTTCTTGACTTTAATTAAAGCCATCCTTATACTCACCAAGCAATTTAACAGGAACTTAATCTTATGGCAGTTAGAGTTTTTAAAAACACGAAAGAATCATTTGAAAGATTCCTCTCCCGCTTTGATCAGGCTGTGCAGAGAGCCCGAATTGTTCGGTTGCTTCGTGAACGACGCTATCGCACCAGGAAGCCAAGTAAGCGTATTCTGAGGACCGCGGCTTTAAAGCGAACCAATTTTCGAGCGGAGCGAGAGAAAAAGAAATTTTATTAAGTTTTTAAATGCCCTTAGTTTTAAACACCACCAGCCGGGGGGGGTATCTTGATCATCCTCGATTTCTCGGAAAGAAGGCAGCAGCAGAACTTTTGCTGGCTGATATTTTGGGAATTTCTAAAGAAAAAATGTTTGCTTATCCAGATCGATCCCTAAACCAAAAGGAGATTCAATCATTCGAAGCTTTTTGGTTTCGATTTGAGCAAGGTGAACCAATGGCTTATCTCTTAAAGCGCAAGGAATTTTTTAATTTGAATTTTTACGTTGATTCTAGGGTCTTAATTCCCAGGCCCGAGACTGAACTATTAGTAGAAAAAGCGCTAAATTTAGCAAAAAATTATCTTCACCCGCGGTTTTTGGATATTGGTACTGGTTGTGGGGCTATAGCCTTAGCTATTCAATCAGTTCTGAGAAAAGCCAAAATTTGGGGAAGTGATATTTCAGAAGATGCTTTAGAAGTTGCTCATCTTAACGCTAAAAATCTCCATCTAACCCAGGTTGATTTTGTTAAGTCTAATCTTTTAGGACAAATTCCTTTGGAACAATGGCAGCCGCATTTTTTTATTGCGAATTTACCTTATATCGGGACCAAAAAGTTTAATTTTGTAGAAAAAAATGTTCAAAGGTATGAACCAGAGTTGGCCTTGTTTGGCGGAGAGGATGGCTTGGATCTTTATCGAATTTTATTTGGGCAGGTTAGAAAGTCATCTTGGATTCCCCATTTTTTGATAGGCGAATTTGGTTTTCAGCAACGCGTTGCACTGGCAAAAATTATTAGCGCCAATTTTCCTTTGGTTGTGGTGAATTTTTATCAGGATTTAGCTGGTTTAGATCGTTTTTTCGTTATAAAATGGCATTAAAATTCCTTTCAAAAATTAAATTATCAGAATGCTCGCTAAACTCAAACCATTTTACGATGAATTTCAAGACATTGAAAAAAGGATGGCTGATTCCGAAGTTATTGCTGATCAAATCCTTTATCAAAAATTGGTACGTCGCCGAATTGAAATTCAGTCACGTGCTGAAATTTACAGTGCTTTAAGGAAGATTGAGGATACAATTCAAGAGGCAACTCTTATGCTTGAAGAAGCAACGGATGAGGAAACTAAAGATTTTTTAAAACAAGAAATCAGTAAGGCTAGGCATGATCGAGATCATGTTCTTGATGAGGCAAAGGTCGCGCTTTTGACAATTGACCCTAATGACAGTAAAAACTGTATTTTTGAAATTAGAGCTGGCGCAGGAGGAGATGAGGCTGCTCTTTTCGCTGAAGAGCTTTCTCGAATGTATTTTCGCTATGCGGAGTCAAAAAATTTTACTCTTACCCTAATCGCTAAGAGCGAAAATTTAGTAGGTGGGGTTAAAGAAATAATTTTTAAAGTTAGCGGAGTAGGGGCTTATGGTCATTTAAAATATGAATGTGGGGTGCATCGTGTTCAGAGAGTTCCGGTAACCGAAAGTCAGGGACGGGTTCATACCTCAACTGCAACAGTTGCCGTGCTTCCCGAAGTTGAAGATGTAGATTTTAAAATTAGAGATGAAGATTTAAGAATTGATGTTTTTAGGGCTGGCGGGCATGGTGGACAATCGGTTAATACCACTGATTCTGCGGTGCGTATCACGCACTTGCCAACTGGTTTGATTGTTATTTGTCAGGACGAGAAATCGCAACTTAAAAATAAGCTTAAAGCCATGGGAGTATTGCGGTCGCGGCTTTATGCTATTGAGCAAGAAAAAAGGCAAAAAGAGTTAGGTGAAAAAAGATTAGCCCAAATCGGGACCGGTGACCGGTCTGAAAAAATAAGAACCTACAATTTCCCTCAAGATCGAGTTACTGATCATCGTATTAAGCAAAGCTGGAGCGATCTTCCTGGTATTATGAATGGTGAAATCGAAGAAATGGTACTTGCTCTTGAAAAAGCAGATCAAGCAGAGCGCTTAGTTAATGCTTAAGTGTTTTTTTTGTCTTCTCGGGGCTTAAAAGATAGTGACCGCCTAAGGATTTTTTCCTTTTTAACGCGGCTTGAGTTACTGCTTTGGCTGTGAGTAACATATTTTCGGTTTCTTTTAGTAAAATATTTAGGCCAGGAAAATGGGGGAGTTTGGCTTCCAAAATATCCAGTTTTTGTTTTGCTTCTTTAAGTCCTTTCGTCGTTCGAATAACTCCGACTTTCTCCCACATAATTTTCCGAATGCGGTATTTAATAGATTTTAGTTTTTTGACTAATTTTGGTGAATTTGGTTGCAGCGCTGGTTTTACAAAATGGGGTATTTGATCCATTTTTTCACGTGCCGGAGATCTTAAAATTTGATTACTAAAAACTAAAGCTTCAAGAAGTGAATTCGAGGCTAAACGATTGGCTCCATGCACTCCTGTCCAGGCTACTTCTCCAAACGCATAAAGATATTTAATTTTTGTTTCGCCATGTAAATTAGTCATTACTCCTCCACAGCTATAATGAGCCGCAGGCGCTATTGGAATTAAATTTTTGGTGAGATTAAGTTTGTAGCGCAGAAGTCGTTGATAAATGCTCGGAAACCTTAATTCAATTTCGTGGCTGGGCTTATGACGAATATCCAAAAAAGCGCCACCATTAAGATCTTCTTGGTAAACACAGCGAGCTACAATGTCACGGGGAGCTAAATCCATTTTTGGATTATATTTTTTCATAAAACGCTGTCCTTTACGATCAAGCAAGATAGCACCTTCTCCGCGCAGCGCCTCACTGAGTAAAAATTTTGTTCGTCCTCCAATTTTGAGTGCCGTGGGGTGAAACTGTAAAAATTCTAGATCCCGACATTTTAAATCTGCCCGCATGGCCATCGCAATCCCGTCACCAGTTGAAATTGACGGATTGGTTGTGTAGTAAAAAATTTGCCCCAACCCTCCAGTGGCTAGGACAATACGATTTCCGAAAATATTTTGTACATTTTTTTTTCGCACAATTTGAACTCCGTAACAAATTTTCTTAATGGTTAGTAAGTCAATTGCAAAAGTGTGTTCCCATAAGGTTATTTTTGGATTTTGGGCTACTTTTTTAAGCAAGGTTTTTTCAATGGCTGCTCCGGTATAATCACCAACAAAAGCAATTCGGCGTTCACTATGACCACCTTCGCGCGTTAAAAGTAGTTTTCCTTGGACATTCGTCGCAAATGGGACACCGAGTTCAATTAAGCGGCAAATCGCTTCTGGGCTATTTTTCACCATAAATTCAACTGCATTGCGTTTATTATGAAAAGAGCCAGCTTCCATGGTGTCCTGTACATGTTTTTCAAAACGATCTGCCTTATTAAGGACAGCGGCAATCCCTCCTTGGGCTCGATTAGTGCTCGACTCAATGGATTTTTTTTTGGTAATAATCAATACCCGGCCTTGTTTCGCCGCATTAAGCGCAAAGTTAAGTCCAGCAATCCCTGAACCAATGATAATGGTATCAAAGTGGATTTCAGGATCCCTTTTTAATTTCGTCATACTCATAATTTAATTTTTTTAACCTGAGCTAGGAGTAAATCAAGATTGGGCCAGTGGTTAATATCATGGATGATGTCTGCCACTTCATAGTACCGCTTTTTGCGTTTTTTCCACAATTCTTCTAACTCCTCCATTGCTGAATTAGCGCCAGTAAGTGCAGGACGAAGGTAGCTTTTTTCTAAATTGCTTTTTAGGGTCGGTAAGCTACATTCCAAGAGGATCACTAAACCATTTTTCTTGAGCAGTTTGGCGTTTTCCATATCCATCAATGTCCCTCCTCCGGTTGCGATCACAGTTTGATCTAAAGTAGCGCAATATTTTGTTACTTTTCTTTCCTGTTTGCGGAAATCCTTCCATCCCTTTGTATACACAAAATCATTAATAGAAATACCTATTTTTTTCTCAATTTCCTGATCAATATCAATAAAATTCCATTTTAGTTTTTGAGCCAATTCACGGCCTAGACTTGTTTTTCCACTGCCACGCATGCCAGTTAAAATGATATTCATCTTTTAGTAGAAAGAAGGAAATGGAGTAATCGGATGAGCCTTACGTAAGTCTTTCCAAAAATTAGGGTAAGTTTTTTCCACACAGCGCGGATTTTCGATTTTTAATCCTTTTATTCGGCAACCTGCCATACCAAAGCACATGGCTAACCGATGATCATTATAGGTTGCCATTTTCGCTCCCCGTAATAATTTTGGATTCCCGTTGATTACTAAGCTATTTTGCTTTTCCGTAGCCGCAATATTTAGCTTTCTAAGCTCAGTTGATATGGCCTGTAAGCGGTTTGATTCTTTGATTTTTAGAGTGTGGAGCCCTCTTAGTTCGGTTTCACCTTCTGCAAAGGAAGCCACCAGAGCTAAGGTCATGGCTCCGTCTGGAAAATCATTAGCTCCAACTATACCGAGGGGAATAAGTTCTGTCGGTCCCGTAACCATAATTCCAGTTTGATCTGCTTTTACCTTACAGCCCATTTTTTCCAAATAATCCAAGAGTCGAACATCTGGCTGAAGACTGTTTCGAGAAATTCCCCTAGTTTTGATAGTTTTACCAGTAATAGCGGCCAAACCCCAAAAATAGCTGGCACTGGAGGCGTCAGCTTCAATCTCAAGTGTGGTTGGTTCATAGGATTGATGGGGAATTTTAAAAGTGTGGGAATTTGGAGTCGTAATATTTTGTATAAAAAATTTGTTCATTATTTGAGCTGTTATCTCTAAATAAGGCCTGGAATTTACTTTTCCTTTAACTTGAATTTCTAGCCCCTGCGCTAACAAAGGAGCGAGCATCATTAGGGCAGAAATATATTGGCTACTATTTTGTCCTTTAATTTCCACTCTATTGTGCTTAATTTGGTGGCCATAAATCTTAAGAGGAGGACATCCATTTTGAGATTCGATTCTCACCCCTAAGGCTTTTAGGGCATCTAACAGATCTTTGATAGGACGTTCCCTCATGCGAGCATTGCCATCTAAATAACTTCTAAACTTTTGATTCGCTAAGATTGCGGTTAGGAAACGCATACTTGTTCCAGAATTTTCCAAATAAAGCGGTTGTTTTGGCCGTACTAATCGCCCTGAACTAATAATGTGCAAGTCATCTTCCTCAACATTAATTATCACGCCCAAGGCTTTTAGCGCGTCCATCATTGCTACGGTATCATCACTCCATAGAAAATGACGCAAAATTGTTGTTCCATTTGCTAGTGCGGCAATTAGAAGCGCGCGGTTACTAATACTTTTCGAGCCGGGGATTTTAATAGTAGGGATCATTGTATCTCATTGATAAAATATACTCTACGTTACAAAATTAGATGGTACGACATAACCTTATCGCAATAAAAAGAGTGTAGACTTTTAAATTTAAAAGCTAAAAGCGAAGTAGGACAGATTGTACTTCATTTTCAGTCACGTCGTTGACAACTATAGGGCGACCAGGGCGTTTTAATAAAGTGAAAGTGTAAGTATTAAGTGCAGAATTTTTTTTGTCATGTTTAAGTGCCTGAATAATTGGCTGACGATCAATGCTGCCCGGTAGTTTTGTCGGTAAATGGAGTGTTTTTAAAAGTTCCTCTATTCTTTGTTGGTGTTTTTGGGCGAGTAAATTGCGTTCCCGAGCTAAACAATTTTCAAGATTCATCCCAATAGCCACTGCTTCGCCATGATTAAGTCGGTATCCGCTGGCATGCTCAATCGCATGTCCAATGCTGTGTCCGTAATTAAGCAACATCCGTAAATTATTCTCTTGTTCATCATTTTGAACAATTTTAGCTTTAACTTTGCAAGAACGTACTAGTAATTCAGTTATTGTTGTGGTGTGCCCATCCAGCGCTTTTTCTGGAAATTTACGGAGAATTTTTAAGATTTTTTTATCCGCCAAAAGTCCATGCTTAACAATTTCTGCCAATCCATTACGTATTTGGCGTTTAGATAAAGTGCTCAGAAGTTGCGGGTCAATATAAACCCTTTTCGGTTGAATAAAACTTCCTATCAAGTTTTTCCCCAGTAGTAAATCTACTCCGGTTTTCCCTCCAATGCTTGCATCACACATGGCTAATAAAGTGGTCGGAATTTGGATAAAAGAAATGCCGCGCATATAAATTGAAGCTACAAACCCCGCCACATCACCAACCACTCCTCCACCCAGTGCAATTATGCAGCTTTGACGGTTATGTCCCAGTTGAACCATTTGCCCAACTAGTTTTTCCACGGTGGCTAAATTTTTATTTTTTTCTCCGGCTTGGAAAGAAAGAAGAGTAGTTTGCATGTTTAATTTACGCATTGCTCCCTGGAGTTCTTCTCCATAAAGTTTTCGGAGATTGGTGTCTGTAATAAGACAATATTTAGTGGCTAGGACTTGCTTAGCGATGTCACCTGCTATTTGTGAAAATAATCCGGGCTCAATGAAAAGATCATAGGAATTATTAATTTTTTTCTTAAGTTTAAGCGAAATTATTTTCATACGACAGTCAATTAGGAATAGGTTAAAAAGGCTTAAATTGCCCTAAATGCTCCTGCCAATAGCCTTAGTAATTGCTTTAATTTCCTCCATCATGGGCATTAGCATGTCTGGTGTGATGGACTGATCACCATCCGAAAGTGCTTCATCAGGATGAGGATGCATTTCCACTATTAAACCATCTGCGCCAGCCGCAATCGCAGCCCTGGATACTGCTGGGACCAAAGTTCTTTTTCCAGTTGCATGACTGGGATCAACTACCACTGGCAAATGGCTTAATTCCTTAAGTAAAGGAACAACGCTAATATCAAGCGTATTCCTAGTTTCGGTTTCAAAAGTACGAATACCCCGTTCGCATAAAATTACTTCTGAATTACCTTCTGACATAATATATTCAGCCGCAAGTAAAAATTCCTTAATTGTACTACTTAAGCCTCTTTTTAAAAGAATTGGCTTTTTGGTTTTCCCCACTTCTTTGAGAAGATTAAAATTCTGCATATTGCGTGCTCCAATTTGTAAAATATCAGCGTATTTTGAAATTAAAGGAACATCTCTCGGGTCCATTACTTCGGTCACTACGATCATGTTGTAGGGAGCGGCAGCTTGCTTAAGAAGTTTTAGCCCTTTTTCGCCTAGACCTTGAAAGGAATAAGGCGTAGTTCTTGGCTTAAATGCTCCTCCTCGCAAAATTCGAATACCAGCCTTATGAATAATAGCGGCCGATTCTTCGATTTGCTTTTTGCTTTCAACACTACATGGGCCAACCATCATTACTATTTTATCTCCCCCAATTTCCACATCTTTGATTTTAATTATCGTATTTTCCCACTTGGTTTCTCTCGAAGCCAATTTGTAAGGTTGTAGTACCGGCATAACTTTACTAACGCCAGGTAAGGAGCTCAGATGGCTAACATCCAAAATGCGTTCATCGCCAATTACCGCAATGACAACGCGTTCAGTTCCAATCAAGGGCATTGGTTGTAGATTTTGCCCTCTGAGTTCATCAATAATGCGCTGAACTTGTTTTTCTGGGGCGTGGGCCTTCATAACAATAATCATAGATTTGGAAGTTATAAGATTTGGAGAAAGATTGAGTTTAGCTTTGCCAGGGATAAAGACAGGATCTAGCGTAATTCATTGCGTCGACATCCGGCCTGATATTTATTTGGTGGACACGATTTTTCCGTTTTGATGTTAACATGGGTGAACGGGTTAAGAAAAATAAAAAAATCCCCTCGAGACCGTAGGGGAGTGTTATAATTTATGACTTTCAAACTAAAACTCCTTTACGGCCTTTTCGAAAAATAAAAGTAAAACCAAAACTCTCCATTTATTAAGAAGTTTTTTTTCTGGCTTGTTTGGAGAGCTAATAAATTCATAATGGACAATGACAATAAAGATGCTAAGCACAGCATAACAGAATTTTGAAAATGAAAAAGAGATTTTTTTAGAGTAAAATTATTGACAGTCTAAATGGGCTAATGCTAAATATAAAAGAATCTAAAATTTAGAGTAAGCTACTTAAATATGATTTATTCTCAGTTAATTAGTAATTGTTGTTGCCTAAGCAAGGAAGCGCCACTGGAGAGCTGAGATTTTAAATTTAAAATTATTTAGCCTTCAGTAGGTTGCTACGGAAAGGCTATTTTTTATTTTCTAATTTTTCCCTACTATGCCTGCAACTCATTCTATTTTAAGGTCAATCGGAAATACTCCTCTTGTTAAATTAAAAAGAATAAACCCATATTCAAATATTGAGCTTTTGGTAAAACTAGAATTTTTTAATCCCAGTGGGAGTATTAAAGATCGAATTGTAAAGCATATTATTGAACATGCTGAGGCTGAAGGATTAATTAAGCCAGGTGGGACAATTGTTGAAAACACATCTGGCAATACAGGCGCGGCCGTGGCCATGATTGCTGCGATCAAGGGCTATAAAGCTATTTTGACCATGCCTGATAAAGTCAGTGTGGAAAAACAAAATTCACTTAAGGCTTACGGCGCCAAAATTGTAGTTACCCCAACGTCAGCATCACCAGATTCACCAGACCATTATGTAAATACAGCCAAGCGTATTGCAGCGGAAACTCCAAATAGTTTTCGTGTTAATCAATATGATAACCCTAAAAATCCTGAGGCTCATTATCTTTCAACTGGGCCGGAAATTTGGGAACAAACCAAGGGGGCCGTAACTCATTTTGTGGCAGCTGGAAGTACCGGTGGCACTATTAGTGGAATTGGTCGATATCTTAAGGAAAGAAATCCTAATATTAAAATTATTATGCCGGATCCGATTGGATCAATTTATTATGATTATTTTAAAACCGGCCAGATTCGGAAAGATGGTAGTTGCAGCTATCAAGTGGAAGGTGTCGGGGAAGATCACCTTGCTAAGGCTATGGATTTTTCTTTGGTTGATGATATGTTTCAATTTACAGATCAGAATGCTTTTTCTACGGCCCGTCGTTTGGCTAGAGAGGAAGGTATTTTCGGTGGGGGGACTGGTGGGGCAAATGTTTGGGCCGCCTTAAAATTAGCTCAATCTCTTACAGAACCAGCCACTATTGTTACTGTAATCCCGGACAACGGGGTAAAATATTTGAGTAAATTTTACAATGATCAGTGGATGCTCGAAAATAATTATGAAATTTAAAACTTCTAACCAAACTAATATGCAATTTTCCACCAAAGTTATTCATGTGGGGCAAGAGCCTGAAAAAATTACCGGAGCGATTATCCCTCCTATTTATATGACCTCTACTTATGTCCAAGAGACCCCTGGAAAGGATCGAGGCTATGATTATACTAGAGCTGGAAATCCAAATTTTTCCAATCTTGAGCATGCGCTCTCTGCCCTAGAAGAAGGAAAATACGCAACGGTTTTTTCTTCGGGTTTAGGCGCGATTACCGCCTTGCTCTCTAGTTTAAAAATAGGCGATAAAGTTGTAGGGACAAATGATATTTATGGCGGTACGCATCGTTTATTTGATCAGGTTTTTAAACCGTTTGGTCTCCATTTTGAGTTAATTGATACGCAGAATTTACTAGAAGCAGAGAAAATTTTAAAAAAAGAACCTAAATTTATTTTCCTGGAATCTCCTACAAATCCCCAATTAAAAATATCAAATATTAAAGAAATTTCTAAGCTAGCTCATAAATATGGTGTGTTAGTTGTGGTGGATAATACCTTTGCTTCGCCCTATTTTCAAAATCCGCTTTTGTTAGGGGCTGATATTGTTTTGCATAGTACAACCAAATATATTAGCGGCCACTCTGATATTATCGGTGGCGCCGTTATTACAAATAGCGAATCTTTAAAGGGGAAAATGGATTTTGCCCGCAAGGCCATGGGCATTAATCCCAGCCCTTTTGATGTTTGGTTAATTAGTCGCGGAATTAAAACTTTGGCAATTAGGATGCAAAGACATGGTGAAAATGCTCTAAAAATTGCTCAATATTTCGAAAATAATTCTATGGTTAAAAAGGTTTATTATCCCGGATTACCAAGCCACCATAATTATGAGATAGCAAAACAGCAGATGAGAGGATTTAGTGGTATGGTCTCAGTTGAATTTGATTTAGATTTAGAGCAAATAAAAAAAGTAATTTCCTCATTTCAGGTTTTTTCCTTAGCTGAAAGTCTTGGCGGAGTTGAATCCTTGGTTGATCATCCAGCCAGTATGACCCATGCTTCTATCCCAAAAGAAAAGCGGCTAGAAAACGGGCTTACTGATGAATTAGTAAGATTTTCAGTCGGGATCGAAGACATTGAAGATTTAATAGGGGATTTAAAGCAGGGACTTTCTAAGGCCTAAAAAGGTCTTTTGGAAAGTTTATTACCAGTCGTCACGCTAAAATGCTCTAGTACCTTTAGCTATTTCAATGTGTTATGATACGCGCATGCAAGAACCACGTGTAGCTATTGTTTGTGATTGGTTAACCGATTGGGGAGGCGCAGAACGCGTTATTTTAGCCATTCATAAACTTTACCCCAAAGCTCCAATTTTCACTAGTATTTATAACGAGGCTAATTTCCCTGAATTAAAAGGGGTAGACGTACGAACTTCTTTTATTCAGCATTTTCCAGGGGCAAGGCATCACCATCAGTGGTATTTGACGTTTATGCCAGAGGCCTTTGAATCTTTTGATTTGAGTGATTACGATATTGTGATTTCCAGCGCACATTCCTGTGCCAAAGGTGTAATTACTAAACCAGAAACCCTGCATGTTTCCTATTGTCATACCCCGCCGCGTTATTTATGGGATGATTGGCACAATTATGTGGCTAATTATCCATGGCCAAAATTTTTAAAACATACTTTTATTTCTAGTGCTCTTCATCGTCTTCGTCTTTGGGATCGAGCCGCATCTGAGCGTGTGGATCACTACATTGCCAATTCTAAATATGTCGCAAATCGAATTAAAAAGTATTATCGGCGCGATTCGATAGTTATTTATCCTCCGGTGGAAATGACTTCGTTTAAAAGCACAAAGCGCGCGGATTATTTTTTAGCTGTGGGCAGATTGATTCCTTACAAGAGATTTGACCTGATCGTGGAGGCTTTTAATGATTTAAAGTTACCGCTTAAGATCGTGGGTATTGGTAATCAATTTAATTGCCTTAAAAAGGCTGCCTATGAAAATATTGAATTTTTAGGAAAAATACCTGAGGGAGAATTACAAAATCTTTATAGTCATGCCAAAGCACTTATTTTCCCCCAAGTTGAGGATTTTGGAATTATTCCGGTGGAAGCTATGTCCCACGGCTGTCCAATTATTGCTTATGCTGCTGGGGGGGCGCTAGAAACCGTAAAAAATAAGGTTTCGGGCATTTTTTTTGAAGAGCAAAGCACTCAATCTCTTAAAAATGCGCTTGAAAAATTTAATTATCTTCAATTTGAACCGGGAAAAATTAGCAAACACGCGGAACAATTCGGAGCCGAAATTTTTACTAAGAAACTTGCTAGTTTTATTGAAAAGGAGTGGGCGAAAATTTCCAAGTAGCATTTTTTTAAACTTAAGGTTAAAATCAGCTTATGGATCCTCGCGAAATGTTTTCTCTAATCAGACGTCATCTGGTCTTTATAGTAGGAATGTGTTTGGTAGGTTTCTTTTTGGGAATTGGGTATACTTTTTATTTTGATCATGGCGAAAAAGGAGCTACCATTTTTTTAACAATTGGTATGCAGGTTTCTGAAAATACGTCCGCGGATCAGTATGTGACCAACGAAAGTAATAATGTTATTGATCAGTTTACTGAAACAATTCAGGGATGGTTTCTTAATCCTGCATTTCAGGTTAGGGTTAATAACCGAATCGGCTTTGATACTTCCCTAAGTTTTCGTAAGCAAGAAAAGCAAAATTTAGTTGTCAACCTTGTTGTCCCGTCTTTGGTTGATCCCACTCGTGCGGCCAACGAGCTCATTAATGAATTGAAAAATGAAATTCAAGCTTATGATAAGGCAACCGGATCGCATTTTGTTTTAGCGTTAAGCTCAATTACGGCTTACGAAAAGGATTCAAATATCAGACTAAATATTTTGGTAGCGCTTTTGCTGGGATTTTTTAGTGGTATTTTACTAGTTGGTTTATGGGAATATTTTAATCGGAAAGTTAGTTTCGGGTTTCAGGTGGAAACCATTTTAGAAAAACAGCCTCTTTATCGTTTGCCAAACAAGCGAAAAGAAAATGCTCTCAAGAGTTTCCTGGATGCATCCCTGTCTGCCTTTACTAAACCAATAATTTTACTGGAATTGGGCGATTTAGGGATTTTTTCACAAAAAAAATCTCTTCAAGCCGATTATAATGTTCATGTCCGCAGTTACCCCCTTGGCCTAAAGGACCTGCCGAATGAATTTTCCCTCATTTTAATTGTTCAATTAGGTTACACTTCTGAAGATCTACTTTGGAATCTAAAAAGCTTGTACGGAGAGCAGATTTATTATGTTCTAATTATTTAATTATGATTATTGGAATTGATGTTCGCGCTTTAATGCATGGACGAACAAGTGGAGTTGAAAATTACATTAGGTCACTTCTTAAGGCTTTATTTGAGATCGATAGTGAAAATCAGTATGTTCTTTTTTATAATTCCAGAAAAGAATGTCAGAATTTTTTACCCCCATTTGATGGGCGAAGGGTTAAAGTCGCCCGTTATAGATACCCAAACAAGCTTTTGCATTTGCTATGGCGGTTTTTTAAATATCCCAAAATTGATAAAATAATTCTAAGGAAAATTGGTAAACAACTCGATGTTTTGTTTGTGCCTGACCCAAGGCCATCTCCTGTTTCAAAATCAGTAAAAAAAGTAACTACTTTTCATGATCTGGTCTTTGAGCGTTATCCGCAGCATTTTTCTTGGAAAAGTAGGCTTTGGTTTGCGGTTTTAAACCCTAGGGAAGAGGTGCGTTCCAGTACGCATTTGATTGCGGTTTCAGAATTTACTAAGCGCGAATTGCAGGAATTGTATTGTGTTGAAGAAAATAAAATTACAGTTATCCCGGAAGCTGTTCCTGGAAAGCTTAAACCCGAAAAGGATATCTTTTTATTAAAAACAATCCGCGAAAAGTACGCCCTTCCGGAAAATTTTTTCCTAACTTTTTCCACCCTTGAGCCGCGTAAAAATTTAGAAAGCGTAAGTAAAGCCTATGGAATTTTTCAAAAAAAATCCCCTTTAGAAACTTATCGTTTAGTATTAGCTGGAAGGCGCGATCCACTTATCTTTGGGAAAGTTTTTATTGATGATCATCCCGATATTTTATTGCCAGGATTTATTGATGAAGCTGACAAGGCAGGGCTTTATACCCTAGCTAGTGGTATGATTTTTGTTTCAACCTACGAGGGATTTGGTTTGCCTGTTTTGGAGGCCATGGCTTGCGGGACTCCAGTTATTGCTTCTAATACCACCTCTATCCCAGAAGTTACTGATGATGCAGCTATTTTAGTTGATCCCTATGATAGTGAAAAAATCGCTGAGGCGATGGAAAAATTAACTAGACCAGAAATTCATGAAGAATATCGCCAGAAAGGCCTACAGCACGTTAAACAATTTAGTTGGCTGAAGGCTGCTAAAAAAACTCTAAAAGTATTTAATGGAGAGGCTGATGAACTCTAATAGCAATTCGCCATAAAAACAGCATGCCTACTTGGAGCTTTTTAAAGCTATTAAGCTAAATATATACAAATGATCCGTCTAATAATCCTTACTCAAATTATTTTGACTTTGTTGAGTAATCGTTAATAAAGATAGATATTGCGGTGGCTAAGGGTACTGAAATAATAATTCCCACGATCCCCAGAAAATTATATCCAATTAACATTCCAATAATAATTATCAAAGGGCTTAATCCCACGGCTCGGTTCATAATAAACGGCACAATAATATGATTCTCAAATTGTTGAATCAAAATATAAAAAAGGAAAATCCAAAAAGTTAGAGAAATAGAAGTGTTAAGCCCGATAAGAACAGCTGGGACCGCCGCTACAATCGGTCCGATAACCGGTACTAATTCCATCATTCCGGCCATTAGAGCAAGCGTTAAAGCGTAATCCACACGTAAAATGGAAAGTCCGATGAAGGTTAAAGCAGCTATGGCCAACATTAATTTAAGCTGACCTCTAAGCCAAAATCCAATTTTCTCCTTAATTGCTTCACTTTTTTCGGCAATGTAGCGAGCATGTTTGGAAGGGAAAAGAGAGCTGAAAAATCCTTCAATCCCATCTTCATCCACAACCATAAAAAAAGTGAGTACCAGGATAAGGACAGCGTTCATAAGCCCATTAAAAAGAATCTTAATTGCATTCCAAGTATTCCCAGCTAGTCCCTGCAGTTGAAAGGCGACTTGCTCTAGGGCGGTTTGCAAATGTTTGGTTAGAGTTTCTTGGTCAATGCTGTGCAGAAAATCATTTATAAAGGACTGAATATTTTGAGAATAAGGAAGATTTTCGATTAATGGTCCCCTGGAAATGTTCATCACCAAACTTTGTAATGTCCGTGCCAATTCTAATAATTGATGAACAACTAGCGGAACTAGCGTCGAAATAAATAATGCTAAAACAACAAAAAAGATTAAATAAATTAGGAGTACGCTAGCATAACGCGGTAAACCTTTGCTTTGCCAGTGATCAACAATGGAATCTAAGGCCGCGGACAGAAACAAGGAAATAAAAATAATGATCAAAATATCTTTAATCCCATAAAGAAATAGAACTAAAATTAACAAACCTAAAACCACAAGAGTCGCTTTGGCTACACTACTCATTGAAAATTCTACTCTAATTTTTTGTTCATTTGAGGGGGGGGTGGGGGTAGAAGCTTCTATTATTGGGTCGCGATGTTTCGAGGCTTTTTGTTGACTTTTAAGGTTGCTGATCTTTTGGCGTAACTTTTGGAGTTGAGTCAAAGTTGCATTTAAAAGTGTCTGTAAGGATTTTTTTTTCATAAAAAAGATTTAGGGGTTAAAATTTTAGCTAGTTAGTTGCACTTGAATAACATTAACCAAAATCCAAGCAAGAAGAGTAATAACAAGGCCAATTAAGGCATAGGTAATGGTTTTTTTCCCTTTTTCTTTGTCATCAGTGAGCCCTCCAGACATGTACCAAAATCCGCCAAGCATCACCGAAAGAACACTTACAGTCCCAGCAATGCCAATAAAAAAATTAGCAATATAGGTAATAAAATAGGGGAGCATCCAAAGATGAAGTTTGCCGGTTTTAACTGCACAAGCAAGATAATCATCACGTGATTCAAGTGCTTTAATTTTACTCATAATTACATCTGGGCTTTGATTCATGATAACCGTACAATCTAGGGCTTCATCGCCTCTTGGCAAAAGTGTGTCTTGCGCCAAAACACCCCCTGGAAAGAAAAAAGCAGTAAGGAATAAGGAGACAAATATTTTTTTCATCAAGGGAAGGTTAGATACTTGTGTAGTATAGCGCTAGCCTTAAATCCAGACAAGAGTCTGTGCGAAGAGGGACTAGCCAAAAACACCGTGACCGATTCTGACCATGGTTGAGCCTTCTTGTAGTGCTATTACGTAATCATTAGTCATTCCCATTGATAATTCTTCCAAGGCCACATTTGCTAGATCGGCAGATTTTATTTTGTTGAAAAGTAGGCGCATAAGCTTAAAATAAGGTTTTGCTTTTTGGGGATTTTCATCCAACGGCATAATTGCCATTAGCCCTCTTATCTTTACATTTTTTAATTCTGCTCCAATTTTATGCGTTATTGCTAGTATTTCTAATTTATCGAACCCGTGCTTTTGTGGCTCATTTGCCACATTCACTTGTAGAAAAATAGGCATTATTTTTTGCTGCTTATTAGCTTCAAGGTCAACTATTTTAGCTAAACGATAACTATCTATCGATTGAATGACATCAAATAAGCTCACAGCCTGTTTCACTTTATTGGTCTGCAAATGCCCGATAAAATGTTTTTCGACCGGTAAGAACAAATTGGGAAATTTAGACGCTGCCTCCTGAATCCGATTTTCCGCGATTAAAGTAACTCCAGAGTTAATCGCTTCTTCAATTTCTGAGACTGAATGATTTTTGGTTACCACTAATAATTTTACGCCCGGTCCTAGGATATTTTTTAGGTTGTGGATATTGGCGGAAATACTCATTATTTGGTATAGTTAATTTATTCAGTGCCAAAGTGATTTTAACTTAAATTTTTTAATCTATCTACCAGTGTTACCGGTTGTTGCCATTGTGGGGAGGCCCAATGTCGGGAAATCTTCTCTTTTTAATCGGCTTGCTGGGAGAAGGCATGCTATTGAATCTCCGGTGTCCGGAACAACCAGAGATCAGATTTCAAAGCTAGTTCGACTTTCTAAGCACAATATTCTTTTGATTGATACTGGGGGATTGGAAATTGGGAATGAAGGCGACATTGAAAAAGATGTTCAGGCGCAAGCTAACGCCGCTATTGCCGGAGCAGATGTGGTGATTTTAGTAGTTGATGTTCGATTTGACCCTACGGCCGATGATTTTCACGCCGCAGAGCTTTTGCGAAAATCAGGTAAACCTTGTTTGATGGTGGCGAACAAGTGCGATCATTTGGGGAGATTAGAAGAAAAAACTTTTAATTTTTTTGAACTGGGATTTGATCAACCCATTGCTGTTTCCGCTATCCAGGCCATTGGGCTTGATGAACTTAGAGAGGGGATAGAACAGCAAGTTAGTGCTTTAGGATTTCCTGCCCTGAATGATAAAATAACCCCAAATAAGGGGATAAGACTGGGGTTTGTAGGGAGACCAAATGTCGGTAAATCTTCACTGATTAATGCCTTGTTTGGCAAAAAAAAAGTTATAGTTTCTGAGATACCAGGGACAACTAGAGATGCCGTTGAAGTTCCGTTTTCCTACAATAATGACGATTTTATTCTAATTGATACCGCTGGCGTTAGAAGGAGAGGAAAAATAGAGAAGGGAATTGAAAAATATAGTGTGATGCGGAGTTTTCAGGCGATTGAGGATTCGGATATCGTAGTTTTGGTTTTAGATGGAAGTGATGGTATTCGGGCACAAGATTTGCATGTGGTGGAATTTATCTTGGAACAATATAAGGGTTTGATTGTGGCCATTAACAAAGTAGATACTTTTGATGATTTTGATCAATCCAGGCGCCGTTTTGAAAATATATTGCGTCACCGTATGGCTTTTGTCCCTTGGGCACCAGTGGTCTTTGTCTCTGCGTTGGAAAAGCGAAATTTATTTACCATTCTTGATTTAGCCATTCAAATCGAACAGGAAAGAATAAAAAAAATTCCAGATCAGGAATTGCAAGCGTGGTTAAATGAAACAGTGGCCAAGCACGTTCCGGCCGGTAATCGTGGAAATCGGCAAGCTGAATTAATAGGCATTAAACAGAGAGGAAATAAACCGCCCACCTTTGTCTTCCAGGCTAAAAATGCAGAATATTTCCATTTTTCCTATAAGCGATTTCTCGAAAATCAATTTAGAGAAAAATTTGGATTTATTGGGACTGGAATTAAGATGGTTTTTGATCGATCATATCTTTGATGCATCTTAATGCCGCCCTGCGACAGTATCGGCATAATGTATTAGCAATTAGGACATGAATGTCTTTTTCGTGAGATTCTAAGAAATCGTTAATTTCCCCCCATTTGTTCGATGATGAGCTTTTTAGTATATTTTTAGAGAATTAAAAATTATTTTTTTATGGATGTCCAATTTTGCCATAAATCTGCTAAATTTTTCCGCTGATCATTGTTGTGAAATTTAAGTATATCCCGAGAAAGAATGATGGCCGTTGATTTCTCGGGAATTTTAAGTCGCTGTTTTTTTTGGTTGGCGCGTTTTAGTTGCCAAGTAGCTAAACGATTTTCAAGCCATTGACCTCCTTTTGAATCAAAGATTTTTTCACCAAGATTTTTAAGATAAATTAGTAATGGAGGGGCAGACCTAAAATAGATTTTTTGTTCTAATAGTGGTTGTGCAAAAAATTCCTTTAACCATTTGCTGTTAGCTTTTAAAAATTGTTCATAAACATTTATCGATCCAGAAATGGGTTGCAAAGTTCTTAACCAATAGGCCAGATAAATATCCTGTCCCTGGATGCGAATTGAGCTCAAATTTAGTTGATTTTCGGTAATGAAAAAACTTAAGCAAAATCGTCCAGTGATCTTTTTACCATGACGCCTAACCCCTAAAATATGCAGCCAAAAAGTAAGAAGCAATCGAGCCGTAAATAATCGACCAGATTTAGTAATTATCAAAAGATCAATATCGCTTTTAGCGGTCGGGTTATTATAGGCTAAATTGTTGCAAACCGCCACCAGGCGTAGATAGGGAATAAGGTTAAAAATCCATTGATAACGATGAATACGTCCCCACATTTTTTGGGCGATTTTTGCTCGGTCTTGCCTGGTTATAGCGTAATTTTTAGCATTCTTAAGTTGATAAAATAAATTATTTTTAACTACATTTTTGTTGCTATTTAAAATTGATCTGATTTTAGTGTAATTTGAGACGTGGACCAGTAAATAATTTTCTATTTCCTCGATTGTGAGTGGGTATTGAAATAAATTAAAATAGGCCAATGTTTTTAGTACCGCTTGTTGGTAATTAAAAGAGGTAGTATTTAGTTTTCGAGGTTTGGACATAAGTGACCGATTGCAATTAATTTGAATTCATTCGCTCTCCAATCCCACCCTCCCGGGGGCCACCACCACTCTCGAATATAGCATATTTGACATGAATAAAACCTTGCAAAAGTATGAAATACTTATCCTAAAGGAGGTAAATTGTTATAATTAACTCATGTCCTCTTTTAAATCCATTATTATTAATCTTCCACACTCTCCAGGAGTTTACCGATTTTTGGACGATAAGGGTGGAGTTCTCTATGTGGGCAAAGCTATTGACCTCAAAAAACGCGTCAGTTCCTATTTTCGCAAGCAAAAAAATCAGCCCATGCGTTTGCAAAAACTGATCGAGAAAACCGTGAACATCGAGTATACGGTGGTCGATTCCGAACTCGAAGCCCTCATTTTGGAAACCAATCTCATCAAATCCTACCGGCCGCGTTACAACATTTTGATGAAAGACGATAAAAATTATGTGTATCTTAAAATCACAACGAATGAAGATTACCCACGCATTACAGTTACTCGCCAAGTCGAACGAGACGGTGCGCGCTATTTCGGGCCAAAAGCCTCAGCCGGGGAGCTTTACCGCACCCTCAAATGGCTCAAAAAGGTTTTTCCCTATCGCCATTGTGGCCTCGACATCCGATTTAAGGGAGATTCGACTGAACCGCTGCGAACCGGACAACCGGGTGAAGGAGGAGGCCCATTCAAGGTTTTGGTCACGCATAAGGTCCTCAAATACCCCTGCATCGATTACCACATCAAACGGTGTGTGGGGCCTTGCATTGGCACAGTTACTCCTGAGCAGTACAAAAAATTCATTCTTCCCATTGTGCATTTTTTTGAAGGCAAAACCGACGAAATCGTGAAGGATTTAAAAGAAAAAATGCAGCAGGCCGCTTTCGGAAAACAGTTCGAAAAAGCCGCGCGCATTCGTGATCAACTGTTGGAAATGGAGCATTTGATGGCGCCGCAGCGGGTGAGTAGCCCGGATGGCATCGATAAAGACGTCATCGGCCTTGTGACCGAGGGCGGGATGGGATATGTGAGTCATTTCATGTTTCGTGCGGGAAAATTGAAAAGTCAGGAAAATTTCATCCTCAATGCCGTGCATTTGGAGTCCGGTGCTGAACTTGAAGACGCGGAAATCCTGTACGCATTTGTGCAGCAATACTATGAAAAAGCCACAGACATCCCACGCGAAGTGTTGCTTCCAGAACCTTTTCCACAAGCCAAAACAATCGAGGAATGGCTCACGACGTTAGCCAATCATCCAGTGAAATTTTTTCATCCCAAGCAAGGAAAAAGTAAAGCTCTCATTCAACTGGCCAATGACAACGCGCACAGTTTCGCCAAAAAAACGCAGGTGAGTTGGCAAAATAAGGAAGGTAAGGGGGTGGAAGACGCCCTAAAGGGGCTTCAAAAAATACTCAAACTACCCAAGTTGCCGCAGCGCATCGAGGGGTATGACATTTCCCATTTGGGCGGGCAGGATACCGTGGGCAGCATGGTGGTGGTTGAAAAAGGCCTGCCCAAAAAAGCGGACTACCGTCATTTTAAGCTCAGAACCGTGCAAGAGCGCATCGATGATTATGCGGCCATGAATGAAGTGCTGCAGCGGCGATTGAGGTATTTGGAGCCCATTTTAAGCGGGATGAGGAAAGCAAAAAAGAAAGAAATTCCTCAAATTGAAAAAATCCTCACTCGAGAAAAATTGGACACCGACGATTTGATTCCGCACAAAATATTGATCATTGAAAAACGCAAAAAAATCGTGGGCATCGTGCGCACCAAACCCATCGAAAAAGACGCCAACGAATTGGCGTCGTTGTGGGTGGACCCGAGCTGTCGAGGCGAAGGATTGGCTCGTGAGTTGGTTTATGCAGTCATGGCGAAACAAAGAAAAGGGAAACTTTATGTGCTGCCGTGCCAAACCTTGATCGATTGGTATGGATCACTGGGTTTTCACGACGTGAAGGAAATACCCAAATTTTTTGAGGATAAGGCCACGCGATGCGTAAATGCCTGCTTGATTGAAAAACCAGTGGTCATGGTTTATAGGTTTCCAAAAGGGGAAGGGGACACCTCATTGACGCGAAAGCCGCATTTGATCATGGTGGATGGGGGGAAAGGGCAGGTGAGCGTGGCCGCGGCCACGCTGAAAAAAGCAAAACTCAGCATTCCTTTGATTGGATTAGCCAAAAAAGAAGAGGCCATTTTTATGCCCGGGCAATCCAAGCCACTCATCCTTCCCAAAGAATCCGCAGAACTTCAACTCCTCCAGCGTCTTCGCGACGAAGCCCATCGCTTCGCCCTCAAATATCAACAAGGGTTAAGAGGGGAGCGATTAAAAAGTTAGAAACTTTTTAAGCATTTTTTGTTGCTCCTTTCTAGTGGCTGTTACTTCGTCTCCCCCATGGAAAACAATATTTCTTAATTTTCTTAATTGATCACAGCTACCAGAATTTTGGCTAGGGGATAGGTGAAATTCTCTATCGAGAATGCTTTGAAATGCATCTAGGGTAGCAAGTACTGTTCTCTCGAAATCTCTTCGCCTGGCTTCTTCATCGACAGCTACTGGCGGAGTGGTAGCCAATTGATCTGATTCTATTTTTTTCCCGCTATAAGTGAAAATTCTCTCCCTTTTATTGGGATCAATTTTAACAGAAGGTAAAAATATAGAACATGAATCGCCGGGAAATGAGTCGGGATCAGTTAATTCAGATTCTCTTAAGGAAGAAATATATTCCATATCCCTTGTCAAGGGTCCTTCGAGAAGTTGATAGATTAGCTTTCCATTTTTAGTTTTCTTTACAAGCAGTGCAGTAGTGCTGCCATTAGGTGTACAGCCGTTTTGTAAGCGCGGCTTTAATGTGGCTAAATTTGTTGTTGGCTCATCAATTAGCCTAAATCCTGGTAAAAGCTTAGGGAATAAATACATTGCGGGTACCTCCGTATCAGTAGGATACTCAGACATTTTAAAATTGTTAATTGTTGTTATAATTTTAACAAAAATATCAATTTTGTCAACCACAAGTCCATGTTATTTTAAACCCAACGGTCGTAAACTAATCATGTTATGTCTCTCAAATCTCAACTCCAATCCGATCTCACCGAGGCCATGAAGGCCAGAGATGAAGTTAAGGTGGCCACTCTGCGATTATTGAAGGCAGCGACTATGAAATTTGAAGTTTCCGGGAAAGAAAAAGTAGAAGCCACAGACGACGATGTTTTGAAAATCCTTAAAAAAGAGGTCAAACAACGCCAGGATTCCATTGAGCAATTTGAAGCAGGCAATCGCCACGATTTAGCCGAAATTGAACGCAAGCAACTGGCGGTTTTGGAAGGTTATCTCCCTACCCAAATGAATGCCGATGAACTCAAGGCCATTGTGCAAGCCATTATCACTGGAACAGGAACAAAAAGCCCGAGTGATATGGGCAAAGTCATGGGGCTAGCCATGAAAAAAGTCGCGGGGCAAGCCGACGGTTCCATGGTACGTGAGATGGTGCAAAAAGCATTAACCGCTCTTTAAAAAAAGTCCGAGACAAAAAGGTGAGTAGATTTCCTCGAGCCCACGAAGTCGCGACCGATTTTGGGTCTCGTGGGTCCCAAAATGGTCAGGCGACTGAGTTTAGCGAGAGTGAAATCTACGAACAACATTTCGGAGGGGGTCCCGAAGGGGGAACCAGCTGTGCCCCCTTCGATAGAGCCCAGGTGGCGGAATGGTAGACGCGCTGCGTTCAGGTCGCAGTGGGGGCAACTCCGTGGAGGTTCAAATCCTCTCCTGGGCACCACTTTTTCTTCTCGAATTATAAAAAATATTGTTCAAAATGGATTTGATCTTCTTTAAATCCTTTTTTCTTTAGAATTAGTAAAAGTTCGGTAATCATCTCCTTTCCTCCGCATAAATAGACATCAGTGTTTTTAATCTCTAAATTTTCGCCTTGAAGTATTTGAGTTACTCGTCCTTTCCTGCCTGTCCGGTTTTCTTTTGAACGTGAAAGGCAATAAGTATAAGTAAATTGAGGATGTTTTCGTGTCCACGAATCCAAAATTTCTTGATAAAAAATATCGTTTTCCGAACGAACCCCTAAATAAAGTTGAATTTTCCCTGGCGCATTGTTTGTTAATCGATTCTCAATCATAGCCCTAAGAGGAGCTATGCCGGTGGCTGTGGCTGCTAAAATTAAGTCTCGATCAGGGAGAGATTTTAGGGTGAAAAATCCAAAAGGGCCTTGCATTTCCGCCTCTTGACCTAGTGTCCAATTTTTCATTAATGGCGTTAATTTGCCGTCTGGTAAAATTTGGACACAAAGTAAAATTTTATTTTCTGGCGATAAGGAACTAGCAATAGAATAGGCCCGACTAAGCAATTCTTTGGTTTGGGGATGTCTAGTTTTGACTAGCACAAATTGACCCGGTAAAAAGGTAATTGTTTTTGGCTCCACTAATTCAAATTCAAAATCGTAAATATTGTGCGTCAGTTGGCGTTTTTTTGTAAGCCTAATAGTGTAAGTAAGAGGAAGTGGCATGCTTAAAATTTACCTTAGAAATTGAAAAATTCCAAAAATGTGACTGGTATTATCTAATGGATTTTTAGCGTCACCAAGTGAGGTACTTGAAGTTCGCTTCCATAAGGAAAAATGGAGGGCTTGTTTGGCTTCCAGAAGCTTGAGTAATAAATACAATGATTCAGGAGAATCCATGGCTACTGCATCCGGTGAAAATTCCCCGGGAGAGTGAGCTAAATTTGTAAGATCCTCTAAAGAAAAAGATTGGGGTTGAACGGATTTTAGCCATTCGATGGTTTGGTTATCATTTTCTAAAGCGATTTTCTCGGACTCATAATGGGTAAAATCGATACTAGCCACAATAAGTGTTTTGGAAAGGTCGAATTGTATTAGTTGATCTCGAAGGAGATCGAGAACCGATTGTGGGGTTTGAGTTTTAAGAATAATAGGAGTTACATCAGCTTGAGGAAAATAGTGATGTAAAAAGAAAAGGTGGGTGGTAATGCCATGTTCTTTTCCAAATTTTTTTGGTTCAATAGCAAGAGGTGAATGAGTTGAAAGTGTGCTGATCCAGGCTAGATTGAGAGGTGGGGTATTTAAAATAGTGGGAAAAAGTTGATTTGTGGTTTGGGCATAATGATAACCATAATTAAAATGATTTGGGCTAAGAAGGATAATATGCTCAACATCCCTTGAAGCAAATTGAGTATAAAATTGATCAATAAAGTGTTCTACCAACAAGTGATGCGGCAAAATAATACCAAGCACTTTTTCTGGATTTTCTGTAGTGATTTTAGGGGTGCAGCTTATGAGCGCGCTCGCCAGAGCGAGCGCGCTCATAAAAGAAAAAATTATTATCCTTACCCTGCGGGCTTGTTGCAGGGTGTTTATTCTATAAATGAAATTTTGTTTTATTCTTGCCATGGCCTGGAAGAAGTTCCTCCCCATTCAAATAAAGTGAAGCCCCGTCTCATCACAGGGGACAAAGTTTGAGTTGGTATCGATAAATACGAATCCGTGGGATGATAGAACATCAAAATGCGACTCATCGTAGTCGGAGCAGGAGTGACCGTGAGCGGAGCAATGGCGTTCATTTCCTGAGTGCCCAAAAAGCTTATGAAGAAGTAAGCTTGCTTGTTTTTCAGCATTCGAGGCAACCAGAAATCCACAAAATCTGCTTTTTCTTGAGTTAAAAATCCGAGTTTATCCAAAGAACTATCTAAAAAAGTGGCTAAATCTTCACGCGCGATCACAAATCCTTGGTCAGGAGAAACACTGGGTTTCCCTTGTCCTTCCCAAAAAAGATAAGGATAAGTTTGCCCATCCGCGTAATTGAGGAGCGTCCCATCTGGAGAGGCTTGCACCATCCAGCCGTTTTCGCCATACGCAGGAACGGTTTTACTGAAGGAAGTGACGCCCACTTGAACCGAGACATCCGTTGTTTCCTGAGGATAAAGATAAATCACGGGCTTTCCACATTCAGCGAGAGGTTTAAAGTCCTTGTGACTCAACGTACTCCATCGACCGAGGGGATCCTGCCAATACAAAATGGGATTTGCATCCACATATTGGTCAAAAGTAAGCAGTGTATAGCCTTCATTGTCGACTTTCCACTGATACATATCGCGATACGTCTGGTAGGACTGAGCGAACACTTCTTGCTCTGGAGTGAGGGGAACGTTCACAGTAGCTTCAATCGGGTTTTTGACCACATAAAGATCCACTCCGCTATCGGTTTGGCCGACTTTTTCGAGGTTATTCACATCAGCCGTGACGAGGAAGTAGCAATTTCCATCAATCCCACACCCGGAGACTGTGTACGAATAAGTTTCCGAGAGGTTAACGCGCATAGGAAAACCAATATCAGGAGGCGTAGCGCCCAGCGTTAGCCAGGTGGTTTGATTTTCAGCAAAAAAGCCGGGATTGTAGTCGTATTGGGAATGAGAACCGTCTGGAGCCTGAACATAAAAACAACCCAGATTTGAAGGATTTTCAGAAGTGCCAGGGAAATAGACATCGCCGATAGAAGGATCTTTGAAGGTCACATTTCTGAAGGGATCCGCTAAATAAGACTTGTCTCGGTGAGATAAGGTGAGGACTCCTTTTCCGTCAGGAAGTTCAATTTGTTCGGGCAAGGTCAATCCGGCTAAAACAATTTGCTCATCCTTTTTGGTCATCAGAGGGCTTAAATAATCGGGATAATATTCCGTAGAATAAGGTGCCAAAAATGTGAGCGTTTGAGTGGCTTCATCCCATGCAAAACGGTAGAGATTTGGAGAAAAGCACGGGCCTTCGCAGTCCAAATTGAGAACAACCAGTTTTTGCCCTTCGTAAGGCAATCCTTTTGTAAAAATCGTGCCCACTTCATACCAATGGAAGAAAGGAGCCAAATTCGTTTCCCATGAAAACTGGGCAGCGGTTGTGGAATTGGGATTTCCTCCAAGCATTCCTTCGCTATAAATTTTAAACAGGTCGTCTTTGTAGGGCGCGAGAAAGGTTTCGCGATCGAGCTGCACAATGCCGGTGTACTGGATGTCTCCGGTTTGAAAATAAGGGGCGATTTCGGGGTTGAGGAGGTCTACAGCCACCGGAGTTTCGCCTTTGCCGTCTGGAATAACTGGAACAGCCTTTTCATCTTGAAATAAGCTGCACCCCCCAAATAAAGAGGTGAGAGCGGTCATTAAGCCTATTAAAATAAGTGATGACCTAAAAGTTACGCGCATAAAAAAATAATAGAAAATAGATATTTCCATTTTCTATTACCTCCTATCACAATACAATAGAAAGATTGTCGGTCATTTATCTTAATAAACTAGTGTAAAGTCACGTCTGGCCTAGAATTTTCCAAAGGAAGAGAACTTCGCATCTTGGTTTTAGTGGTGAGTTGTTGTAGTTCCCTAGATAGTTCCGCGATCTGTTTTCTAAGTAGAAATATTTCTTTCTGTTGTTCAGTGTCTAAATTATGCCCTTTTTTTATTAGAATTGCCCTTAACTCTTGTATAATTTTCATGCTTTTATCTAGTTGAGCCTGGAGTTGGGTTAATTCATTTTCTTTCGCTGATAGTATTCCATTAAGAGCTTTCGCATTAGCTTCCCACCTAGTTTTTTCCATTTTTAAGTCACTGATGATTGTATCACCGCTTGCTATTGCTTGTTTTTGTTGTTCTTCTAGGCTCAAGGATTCATTGAGTTTAATTCTCAATGCACTAACCTGGTCTCCTAACTTTTCCACGACTGCATTTGCCCTTTTTAATTCATCATCCTTTTTTCCATCAAAAAATGCTCTGTCTTTTTCAGCTCTGGCCATAGTTTTTTGTACCCTTATGCCCTTTAATTTTTGGTGAATTAGTCCGGCCGCAAGTCCAAGAATTATGATCGGCGACAATATTCCTTCAATTTTCCCCCGTATATCTTGTCTATTTGCTTCCACTGGCTCACCAGAAATCATTTCAACTGTTTTTTTGTCCACTACTGGCACTTCTGCCTGTTTTCTTGCTGTAACTAAAGTAATTCCCTCTAAAACAGGGAAAAACCCATCGCTATTTGGAGTTTCTAAAACTTTTTTTACTTTTCCTTTTAATACATCAACACTAAGCGGCTTACCATCAGCCCCCAAAAAAAGATTTTCCGCAGTCTCAGGATTATGATCCGTATCAATCCCAAATACCCCTTGGCTATTAATGAGGCTCCCTTGTTGCAATTCAGGTGGAAATTTTTCTCCTTCCTTGGGTAGTACTCTAATTTGATGGGTTTGATCTACCAGGAGATCAACGGTGTAGCTATCAGAATGCGGATTTTTTTGGTTATTAACCATAAACTATAAAATTAATAAGAAATTTAAATTAAGATTAACCTATAGATCGTCCAGGTTCCCTTCGATATAAGGGGGAGTGGGTTCTAAGTGATCTAAGCTTCCATCAATTGTGTTAATTTCGTTTTGAATTGCAAGCTTAATACGTTGTAATTCGTTTTTTGTTCTAGAGAATAGTCGCTTTTTTTTCTCTAAACGTTCAACTGTAACTTCCACCGCTTGGATAATCCCCGGATTTTTTTCGAGCCTGGCCCCAGTATCAATTACAAAAAGAAGCTTGTCTCCACGTTTAACTTCAATTTTTTTACCTTTATCAGTTACTTCGAGCAAATCATTAACTGCCATGGAATTTACATCCGCAATCTCTTCGTAATAAGCTGAAGCGGAGCTTGTTTGCTTTTGATGAAGTAAAACACAGATGGTTTCCATGACGTGCAAATCCAAGAGCGCGGCAAGCATAGGTGTTAATGGAGTATAGGTTGGTTCATAGAGTTTTCGCAGAGCTTTATATAGGGTATCAACTTGGTTTAAATCCTGTTCTTTATTTGGCGCCCATTGCTGTTCAATTTGCTGAATTTGTCCAGCATCAAGTTTGATATTAGAAAAACTGGGGGAATGATGAAATTTCTCTCGATAATTAGCGCGCATTTCCAGGAGACGGCGAGTAAATACTTCTTGTTGAGACTGGACTTCTTTAATTTGAGCTAATCCAGGGGTAATCTTGGGATTTTTGTGACTATGTTCTGGTTTTGAATAAAAACCGGTATCCATATTTTCCCCTTGGATTTGATATTTAACCATTTAAATTTATAGTTTAGGACTAAATCTTATAATTATAACATTTTTTAAGAATTAAGCAAGATTTTTATTGCTAATTTGCGGTGAGATTCAAAACAAAATAATCGTTCTCGAAATTCTTCGACCGAAAAATCATCTTAAAAGTTTCAAAAATATGTTGGCAATGAGCGAAAGGTTTTTGAGGATCTGTTGACTTAAAGCCATTTTAACTTAAAATTAAAACCTCGCCGGTGGTGGGGGGGCAGCCACAGCCACTTGAAACTTTTCATAGGTTTCAGGTGTCAAAAAGAGCGACTACTCAAATTTTTATTTCTTCTAATTTCATTCTATGAATATCTCAAAATTTTCAAAGAGGAAACAAGCAATTATTGCGCTTCAATTATTGGTCGCAATGTTGTTTTTCATTCCAAATGCTTATGCGTTGCAATCCACGGTAACTACTACTACTTCGCAACGTGGGCCAAATACTACTCAGTCCATAAATACCCAAACAACTTCTCCTAATACTTCCAGCTCTTCGAATTTAGGAACTACAACACCTTCTTATATTGAAGAAAATTTAGCCGAAAATAATTTCGATCTTTACGTGGATAGTATTGCTTATAAGGTGATTAATTATTCGTCAACAACAATGGAGGAATTTTTGAGAGTTAACTTTTGTTCTAGCGGAATTACAAACGATCAATACAATCAGAGTACTGAAATAAGCCTAACTGCTAACGGAATTACAAAAAACAGCCAAGTCGGACTTTATTATTTGGCTTATCCGGATAATTGTTTTACAAAGGATTATCCCTTGAAGGACTTTGGATTTGGGATGAATTCCTCTTATTACGTTGGGCATCCAACCACGAATTTGCCGGTTCAGGCTGACATCGGAATAATTAATAATGTTTGTGAATTCGCGATTGAAGAAGATTGCAATAGCACCGATGAAATCATTTCCGCAAATAATTATCAGGCGGAAGACATCTATCTACCACTTGATACTAGAGTGGATCTCTATTTTGGTAAAATTGGCAATTCTTATATTCGTTATGATGTTGGGGCACCTAATCAAGATAAATTAACCTTAAATACTTGTCAGAAAAATATCGCCTTATCTAAAAAGGGGGTCACCTACGCGAATTTTGACCTTAAATTGTCGAGTATTAGCGGCGAAGGAGCAGAGGAAATAATTTTAAAAACCATCACTAAAAAAGTTAGCTTTTCGGTTCAAAAAAATTGTCAGGAAATTACATTTAATGCCGCTGATTTTATCGGGACTCAAAACGGTGGACACATTGCTGGTGCCTATTCCATGAAGGCCGAAATTGTGGGTGTATACCCTGAATACGAGGGGACTACACCTGAAGTTAGTGATAATAACAATATTATCTACGAGTCGGTTACAGTCGCGGATAACTCGGTGGATTTTTATATTCCACAAAATCAGTCTTATCCTGGGATTTCTTACGAATCCAGTAGTGATACGATGAAATTTGATTATTGTCTTAAATCAAAATATCCAGTCGATGTGGCCGGAGTTGTTTTAGGAGTAGAATTAAACGGAAAAACCTCTAATATAGGGATTGGGGCACTTGCTGATGGCGAATGCAAGTCAGCTTATTTTAGCCCTTATGATTTCGGAATGGGGCTTGACTATGGCGAACATCAGGCCGGAGTTTATAAAGTCGCTGCTTATCTTGATTCTCCGGAAATTTATAATATTTATTACGAGGCCGATGAAAATAATAATAAATTACTGCTCGATAATTTTAATTTACCTGCTGCTGGAAGTATGCCAGAATTATTTCTTGATAAAGAAAATGGTGATCAGCCGATGATCGGTTATGATTTTAGCGCCGATTCTTTTCAAGTGGGATATTGTATCGAGAATGTAAGTCCAGAGAATGATATTGTGATTAGTTTCACTGCAAATGATAAGACCGTTAAAGAGAATTTTAAAAATAATACCTATAGTCAGGAAGGTTGTGGCATAGCGAATTTTCCCATAAAAGGATTTGATATCAGTAATGCTTACGGACAGCACGCTTCTGGTAAATATGAAGTTAGTGCCTACATTGATCCACCAATCACTAATAGTAGTAATACTTGGATTGGGGCCTATCAGGAATATGATGAAGCCAACAATCAGTCCGGGGTAGTGGAAGTTGAAATAGAAGATACCAGGTTAAATTTAAGCCTCAGCAATTTAACCTATGATCAGACGACAAAAATGTTTAGCGTCGATTATGCAGTTTCTAATCGTCCAGCATCATTAAACAATGTCTTACTTCATTTTACAGCCTTAAATGCCCCTTATTATGACGAAATAAATAAAATGGAATTAGATCCGACTGAATATATCCAAGTTGATTTATTAAAAGGGAATAACGGAACAATAATTTCTAGTTCGATCGATTGGTTTTTAGCCGAAAGTAAGGTTATTTATCCTTATGCTGGGCCAATGGTCGCTACTATCGATCCTGATAATTCTTTAGATGAACAAAACGAAAGTGATAATGAAATGAGCATGACCATAAATTATGCGCCACCCACAGGAACAGGAAATCTTTATATTAACACAGCCGCTGGGGTAAAAGGAGTTTCCTATGTAGCTAATGCTTCGTATGTTGATAAAAAAACCGGAACAACAGTGAATGTTTATGACTCTTTCCAAGTTGATTATTGCCTACAAGGTATCAGTAGTGATGAATTGGCCCAAATGGAAGTAAGCATTTTGGTAAATGGGACTCCAGAAACTATGATTTATGATTTGGGAAACCAAGATGAGTGCGCTTCAATTTATATTCCGCTTTATATGGCTAAGATTAGCACTGGCAACAATCAACACGCGGCCGGCACTTATGAAATTGTTGTTAATATGGACCCTAATAATCTGATTAATGAAGTTAAGGAAGAGGATAATCAATATTTAGCTCGGGTTGATGTCCCGAACACAATTATTGATTTGGCAATAGTGGCGGTTTCTCATGATAATGAGGAAAACGTTTTGGATATCGAATATCATATCCATAATCCTTACAACAGTGTGTCTGCGCAGAATTCTTTTAGCGTTCGGGTTGAAATCAACGGAATAGGGAATACGTTTTTGGTTACTCCGGATACAAAAATTTGTTCCAGTAACAATACTCCAGAATGTGGAATTTTAAAATCTAACACCTTAAGCGTCGGCCATTATAATTTAACAGGTACGGAAACGGAGGTTAAGGCGTGGATCGTTATTGATCCTTCAAATAGTATAGTTGAAGCTGATGAAACTAATAATGGCGGAGATTTAATTATTCCTTTGGTTTGCAGTAATATTTATTATTTAGATCAGGATAATGATGGTTTCGGAGATGCTACTTCTAAAGTTATAGGTTGCAGTACCCCAAAGGGATATTCAGTTAATAAAACTGATAATTGCCCATCTGATTCAAACGTTGAGCAGTTCGATCAGGATAATGATGGTAAAGGAGATATCTGTGATGCTGACCTCGATGGAGATGGGGTTGATAATAGCTTGGATTGTGATGCTTATGATGCTTCGCAGGGATTGCCTTTCTCTTACTACTATGATTCAGATCAGGATAATTACGGCGCTGGAATTTTGCAAAACAGTTGTACTTTTTCGGAAAGCTATGTCTATGCTGCTAGCCAAGGTAATGATGCCAATAATTACGATTCTACAATTTACCCTGGAGCGCCTGAATATTGTGATGGGAAGGACAATAATCAAGATGGGAAGATCGATGAAAGTTCAGGTGTTGGTATTACCTATTATGCGGATCCAGACAAAGATACAAAGGGGTCTGGCAGTGGCATGATCTTTTACACCTGCTCTGCGCCCGCTGGTTATGTTTCCAATAACCTGGATAATTGTCCAAATATTAGCAACGTAGAGCAATATGACCTTGATAAGGATGGTCAGGGAGATGTGTGTGATAGTGATAAGGATGGAGACGGTATGCCCAATGATTGGGAAGATCAATATGGACTTAGTTCAGATTTTTACAATGCTTCTGGTGATTTTGATGGAGATAGCTACACCAACTATCAGGAATATCAACTTGGGTTAGATCCTAACCTCTATGCTACAATTATTCATTCAGCGGATATTTTCGATAGCCCAGTTTATGGGATTTGGAACTACATAGGGGATGGTTTTAATGTAAAAAATGATCCTGAAAATTTCATTGAAGGGAATGGTAGCGTTTCATTTGATATGGTGGTAAATCAATCGACACAAGTATATGCAGGAATGAATCTTAATAGCCAAAATCCGCTTGATTTATCAAATTATGCGTCTTCTGGCACTGTTCGGTTTTGGATTTATTTACCAGAAGTAACACATGTATACAATATAAGATTTTTATTGGGCAATGATGATCATAATTTTTGGGATTGGCGTATTTATGAATCAACACAAGGCGCATTTAAAGTGGGATGGAATCCAATTATGGTTTCAACGTCCACTCCCGCCCAAATTGCGGGATTAATCGATCCGAAATTAATAGATTTTGCATCAATTAGAATAAATTATGACGGCTCACAGACCGATCAGCAAAATTATCGTATTGACGCTGTCACGATCGAATAGTAAAGATTGACTTTTATTTCGGGGTAATTATTATATCCGCGTCCTTACGATTATTTCTAAGCTTTAAATGATTAGAACCTTATCTGTCTTTCCAAAAGATCCCTCCATTGATAGTAAAGGTAAGAGTCTTTTAGCCGATGCTAAAGAATTTTTAAAGGTCAAAACCATCGAAGAAATTCGTTGCGTTCGGAAATATTATTTAGAAGGAGTTATTGAGTCGGATTTTGAAGCCTTAAGAGCCAAACTATTGGTTGAAGAAGTTTGGCAAGATTATGCCATTGATGCGAATTTTTACCCTAATCACCCTCACCAAATCGAAATAGCGTATAAGCCAGCAATGATGAACCCCGAAGTGCGTAGTTTGAAAGAAACAGCTAAAGCCTTGGGTATTACACTCAAAGCCGCTGATTCATGTTGGGTTTATTATTTTTTCGGCTCAAACATTGATCAAGCTGAAGTTCAAAACATTATTACTAAATTAGTGATGAATCCTTTAATTGAAGATATTCGCACCGAAACGCCGCAAACCCTTATTATTTCAGGACAAATTGGCAAAATAAACACGATTCCGATCCGAAATATGGGAGATAAAGAATTAATGGCTCTAAGTCAAAATACTTTATTTTTGACTTTGGAAGAGATGCACACAATTCAAAATTATTTTCAGAAAATTGGAAGAGATCCTTATGATGCAGAGTTAGAGACCTTGGCTCAAACATGGTCAGAGCATTGTGGACATAAAACTTTTAAAGCGAATCTAATCATTGACGGGCAAGAGGTAGTACCGCTTTATAGGCGCCTTAAAGATGCAACAAAAGCTATTAATCATCCTCGCGTGATTTCTTGTTTTAAGGATAATTCCGGAGTTTTTAAAATTAATGATCAGTATGGTGTTTGTATGAAGGTGGAAACTCATAATTCACCATCTGCTTTGGATCCGTACGGTGGTGCCATGACCGGGACTGGTGGCGTTTTGCGTGATATTGTGGGAACCGGGAAAGGCGCAAAAGTTATTGCCTCTACGGATATCTTTTGTTTAGGGCCACCAGATCTTGCTGAGGAAAAAGTACCGGAAGGATGTAAACATCCTCGTTTTATTTTAAAAGGAGTAATTAGAGGAGTAGCAGATTACGGCAATCAAATGGGTGTGCCCACTGTTAATGGGTCACTGCATTTTCACGAAGATTTTCGAGCCAAACCAACGGTAATTGTGGGGGCGTATGGACTTATTTCGATAGATAAGGCTCAAAAAGGGGAGCCAGAATCAGGAGATTTAGTTCTTAGTGTGGGTGGTAAAACCGGACGGGACGGAGTGCACGGAGCTACTTTTTCTAGCGCTGAAATGACCGCTGAAACCGAAAAAGTAAATGCATCGGCTGTACAAATAGGTGATCCGATTGAGGAGAAGCGGGCATTTGATGCCATCCTAGAAATGTCAGCGCAGAATATAATCAAGGCTATTACTGATTGCGGAGCCGGTGGTTTTTCTTCAGCTGTAGGAGAAATGGGCTCAAAGACTGGCGTAAGCATAGATTTGGAAAAGGCTCCTTTAAAATATCTTAGTTTGGATCCCTGGGAAATTTGGATTTCCGAAAGTCAGGAAAGAATGATTATAGCGCTTTCCCCTGAAAATTTAGGAAAAGCGCAGGCTATTTTTTCAAAATACAACGTGGAAGGAACTGTTATTGGTACTTTTACAGATGATCAGCAGCTAAGAGTTCGTTATAACGGGGAAACCCTTTGCGATTTGCCCATGGATTTTGTTCATGGTGGATTAGCGCAACTTTCACTTGAAGGAAAAACTGAAAAATTTAAGTTTGAAGAACCTTCCGCATCTGTTTTGCAAAAAAATAACTATAACGAGGCTTTAAAAACCATAATGGGAAATTACAATGTTTGTTCAAAAGAATTAATTGTCCGTAAATATGATCATAATGTGCAGGGGACAGCAGTTCAAATGCCCTTTGCCGGAGGTAATCATCAAAGCCCCAATAATGCCAGTGTTCTGGAACCTCTCCCCGGAATGAAGCAGGGTGTTGTTATAGGCCACGGTTTAAATCCGATTCTTAATCGCCTGGATCCCTTTTTGGGTTCAAAATGGGCTATTTTAGAAGCAGTAGCCAATATCGTGGCTCAGGGCGCTGATCCTGAAAACATTGCTCTCTTGGACAATTTTATTTATCCGAAACCAGATTCTAAATATTTAGCGGACTTAAGTCGCGCCATTGATGCTTGCGTGGAAACGTCAAAAGAGCTTGGTATGCCGTTTATTTCTGGGAAAGACAGCCTTAGTTCGACTTATCGTCGAGGCGATAAAGTAATCCATATTCCTCCGGTGCTATGTGTTTCTGCAGTTGGGATAATTGAAGATATTGAGAAAACAATTTCTTCTCCTTTTAAGAAAAGTGGTAACAAAATAGTACTTATTGGTGAAACAAAGCCAGAGCTAGGGGGCTCAATATATTATGATTCGCTGGGCTATGTTGGGACACAAGTGCCCACCATTGATACTAAGCTGGCTTTTCAAATTTTTAAGGCTATCCACCAGGGAATTAAGCAGGGGATTATCCTTTCTTGTCAGGATATAAGCGAGGGAGGGTTAATCTCAAGTATTGCGGAAATGAGCTTTGGTGAATTGTTTGGAACAAAAATTGTAGCCTCAGTCGAAGGAATGAAGGATTACGAATGGTTATTTTCGGAATCACCGGGAAGATTTGTCTGTGAAGTTGCGGAGAAAGATATGGGAATACTTAAAACCATTTGCGATTCTATTCCGTGCATTTTAGTGGGCGAAATTAATTTGGAACAAAGAATAGTTGTTGAACTAAATCAAAAATCAGTTCTTGAACTGAATATAAATGATCTAAAACAGGAATGGCAGGCACCAATGAAAAAGGTTTTTGGGTAGAAAGTTTTCTGGCTTTATTGTTTTAATTCTAAATTAAATGAAACCTAAAATAGCGCTTCTTTATACCGAAGGAATTAACAGAGATCAGGAAAGTGGTTATGCTTTCCGCTTAGCCGGAGGTGAAACTGAATTAGTTCATGTTAGTGAATTGAAAAGCGGTGCTAAGAAGCTGGCCAATTATCAAATTTTATTTTTACCTGGTGGTTTTGCCAATGGTGACCACCTTTTTTCTGCTAAAATTTGGGCTAGTGAATCATTAGCTTATTTTGGCGATCAACTACAAGCTTTTGCCCAGGATGATAAATTGATTATCGGGATTTGTAATGGATTTCAATGCCTGATTAGAACCGGGCTCCTTCCTTTTAATCATCTTGGTAAAATCGAAGCCACTTTAACTCATAATGCTTCTAATTCTTTTCAATCCAGGTGGGTAAAATTAAAAATTGAATCTTCAAATTGTGTTTTTACACGAGGTTTGGAGGGGCAAATTATTCGCACACCAGTCTCGCATGGTGAAGGTCGATTTTTAGCTCCAGAAGATGAATTAAATAAAATTGAGCAAGAAAAACAAGTGGTTTTTCGTTATGTCGATGAGCAGGAAAATCCCACTCAAATTTTTCCAGCAAACCCCAACGGTTCCACGAATGCTATTGCTGGACTTACTAGCCCCAATGGTAAAATTTTAGGACTCATGCCGCATCCGGAATGTAATACCATCTGGAATCACTACCCGAATTGGAATGAAGAAAAGCAGAGAGGAGGGGAATGTTTGCAGTTATTTAAAAATGCCGTGACATATTTTTAACCCTATCGTTCTTCGAAAGAAGAATCGTTGGCTGAATTATTTTCAAGCGTTTGTTGAATGGATTCTTCAAATCGTTGTTGGTTAGGCGTGTTTTGTAAATTTTGCAAATCAGCCTCAGTAACTCCCTGATCAGCCAAATCCTGCTCCAATTGTTGTTGAAGTATTTTTTGGTATTTTTCCGGTAAATAATCAAGAGGAACCTCAGCCAAAGCTAAATATTCCAGCGGATCGACTAAAACTCCATTTTGGTAAACCTCGAAATGGAGATGCGGACCAGTGGTGCGAACTCCTGCTCCCGGTGTTCCTGGGGTACCGCCGCTTAAGGCTACAATTTGGCCGCGTCTCACAAAATCTCCTTCCTTAACCAAAATTGCCGACACATGACCATAGACCGTCATTGCTCCTTTTTGATGGGCAAGTACCAAATAGCCATAACCTAGTTTTGCCTTGGAATCGCTTAAAGCTGCTGCATCATATACTTTGAACGCAAATCCGTCAGATGGAGCATAAATCACAGACCCGTGATTGGCGCGAATATCAAGAGCATGATGGGCGACCCCAAAAGCTGTAATATAGGAAGCATCATCAAAATAAGCAGTAAGTCCAGATGCGGGCGAAACAGGCCAGTCAAGCTTTAAGAAATCAGCTGCTTCATTAGTACTAAAATCCGCTTCCGTTTCATCGCGAATTGTTTGAATAGTTTGTAAATCAGCTGCGGTAAGAGTTTGTGACAGAATTGAAAAACGTTCATCTAAAAGATTAATATTGTCGTAGAAAGAAGCAATCTCATTGGTAACTGCTTCCTGGGCAGCTAAATATGAAGCAAAAAGGTCGCGATAAATTTGATCATTTCCTTTGGTTTCATTTAGTAAATTTTGTTTTCCCTCAAACTGAGCTTGTAAATTGCGATGTTCTCCTTCTAACTGATCGCGAAGATCAGTAAGTTGCTCATGCTTAATGTTGAGTTCGTAATTATTTCGTTTAATTTGATGATCAAGAGTTAAGAAGTGATCCATTAAAGTTTCGGCCTGATTTTCAAGCATCCCAAGGTAGGTATTTTGCTGCAAAACACTAGAAATTGTTTCTGGTTGAAGAAGGATTTTAAATCCATTTAAGTTGTTGCTATTATCGTAATAAAGATTTTTTTCAAGGTAAAGTAGGCGCAAGTAAGATTTTAAAATGTCACGTTGATGTTCTTGTTCCAGGGTATTGAAATTAACAGCTTCTAAACTTTTCCTAATATCAGTTTCTTTGACTGCAATTTGCGTTTCTACATTTCTAATTTTATTTTCACTTTCCCCTACCAATCCCTCTAAATGATTAACCTGGGATTGTAAGTCACTAATTTTGTAGCGATTTTGGTCAATTGTAGTGCGAGTTTCATCAATTTTGTCTTGAAGGCTTTGATAATTGTTTTGAGCTGATTGTAAGTAATCGCGTAATTTTATAAGCAAATAAGCGTTGCGCAAGGCGTCAGGGTCCAAGTTGCTAGTGTCAGGATTATCATTGCTTAGTTCATCTGTATTTGATGAGTCATTCGCTAATGAGGGCGCATAAGTACCTTGAGCCAGCACCGGGGAAATGTTTAAGCTAAATATTACGAGAATTAAAATCAGAAATCTGTATCGGAATTTTAAAGGAGATAGCATATTAAAGATATTGGGCTGAACGGGAAAACAATAAATCTTTATATTTTACCTGATTCGGATTAGAAAATCCATCATTATAGCTTGAAAAGACCTGATAAGATGGTAAATTTCTAGCAAGTAATCTGGGTTTGTCTTCTTGTTTAGGTGGTGGCTGTCTGGGGTTTGGGATTCGAAATCTGTTTATTTTAAAATATTGGGGCGTCGCCAAGCGGTAAGGCACTGGTTTCTGGCACCAGCATCCGGGGTTCGAATCCCTGCGCCCCAGCCATTAGGATATTGTGAAATGAATAGTTTTACTATGCTAAAAAGCATAAAAATATCGGGATATAAATTGATCAAGGAAAGACCACTTGATCTTAAAAATTTAGCAAAGGTTAATTACTTTATTGGGAAAAATGGTTCCGGGAAAAGCTCTATCATTGAGTTAATAATGATGGTTTTTAACGCACAATATTGGAATCAAGATGATGCCAAAATTAATGAAGCCTTCGGAGATACCGATGTGGTATTCAGCTCAGATTTTGCATTTGAGTACTCTTATGAATCTGATAAGGTTGAAGAGCTTGTAAAAATTGGGTTAAAACCAGGTCTTTTTAAGAGTGGGAAAGCCGTTTTACAAAAATTCAGTGGTAACCATTTAAGCGACATTGGTCACTATTTTGATTTAAGCAATTCAAGAAAAACTATTCCTCACAAAGAGCTTCTGACTTTGGATCTTGATACCTTACCTGCTTTTATTAATCGCGAAGATTTAAAGGGGTTTTTTATTTTGAAATCACATGCCAAGAACATGAAGATGGATGTTCCCAAAAATTTTTGGTGGACTTCCTGAATTCTTTTTCTGGGAGATCGCAGATTTTATGTTTTTCGCGCATCGTTTTGATGAACAGTTTGTAAGTGATGGGATAATCTTCATGACCTTCAATTAGCTTTCTCATTTTCTGGTAATGCTCACGGTCAATTTCTGGAGAACACTTCTTTATACAAACATTTCCGTGAAACCAGTTTAAAACATGTAGGACTTTAGCTCTCTTTTTAGTCATAATAGTGATTTGTATCTTGTAGCCCGTCCTTCACCATATCGCTCGATTTTTTTGAGATCTAAAAGTTTTGTTAGTACTTGGAGGACTGTTCCTACAGGCATCTTTAGTTTTTCACGAATTTCTTTGGGGCTAACTGTTTCCTGTGTCTGGACGTATTCCCAGACCATGCGCTGTTTTTCAGAGAGAAGATGTTCAATTGATTCTTTGTCTAAAAGTTCAACTGCCAGCCGAGTCTGTTTTAGAAAAATAGTGAGAAAAAAGAAAAGCCATGGAGTGATGTCTTCTTTTTTGCTTTTCCAGGTTTTTTGTGATTTATTCAAAGCTAAATAGTAAGAATTTTTATTGTCCTCCACCAGCTTTTCGTGCGAAATATAGGGGGTATAGGTATAGCCATTTTTCAAAAGAAGTAGATTCGTAAGAATGCGGGAGCTGCGACCGTTTCCATCTTGAAAAGGATGAATGGAGAGAAATTCAAAAATAAAGTGCGCGACCACTAAAAGTGGATGGATTTCTTTTTTAGACAATTGTATTTGAGTCCAATCTATGAGTTCCGAAATCTCTTTTTGCACCAAAGGAGGAGGAGTGGGATCGAATAAAACACTCAACATTTCCCCAGAACTATCTTTGGCCTCTACTCTATTGCTCCCAAATTTGTAGTGCCCCCGATGACGTTGATCTTTTTCTGAATACTTTAGTAATTCGTGATGGATATGTTTTATCGTATTTTCACTCAAGTTGATCTCTGAATAAGATTCGAAAATGTTATTTAACAGCTCAGCATAACCAGCCACTTCCTGCTGGTCTCTTGTTTTGAGTTTTTGGATTTTGAGACCTTTCAGCAGTTTTTCTACTTCCAAATCTGAAAGTCTTGCCCCTTCAATACGAGTGGAAGAGCCTGTTGAAGTCACAATCACAGACTGTTTCAAACGGTTAAGAACTTGTGGAGATAAATTTACACCCGCTCTCCATTGTCCCTTCAATTCTTCAATCTGAGCCAGAAGATTATAAATCTTTTGTCCCATTTTAGGTTCGAAGAGGAATCTTTTTTTGAAACGATCCATGGATTCAAATAAAGTTATATGCTTGATTATAGGTGATTATATGTGATTTGTCGAGACTTTTATCGATCCTAGTATATCTATAAACGACTTACAGAGCTATGGAGGAGGGGCACTCGGACAAAACAGTTTACAGATATCGCTAAAGACAGTTAGGCATTCCTTATTGCTTTTTACAGATTGAGAACTGGGGGTTCGAATCCTAGCGCCCCAGCCATTACGTGCAGTTTGAAAGCCCATGATCCACTTTCCTAGGGAGAAGGAGAAGCGAATCCTAGGCTGGATTTGCTTTGTCCCGCCTCTGTTGGGAGTTTTTAAAATCGCCGAAAGGTACTAGACCCTTTGCCCTGAGGAGCACGGGCATTAGGAGATTCTAGCGATTGGAGTGTGGCGCTACTCCATCACGCTTGTATAATAAGCGATATGGACATCAATTCTTTTGAACTTACCGAGTTCAACTTGGATGGAAGTATCAACCTGGATGAGAAATTCGGTTTTATAAAAATCATGAGAAGTGAGGATGGCACCCTTATTTTGGCGAGGGATGGAGATTATGGCGTTATTTCCGCCACTGCTCCCACCCCAGCTACCATTTCAGATTTAGATTCCACTTTAGGTTTCGTTTTAGATATAGGAATTCGTAAGGAAAAGGCTTTGACCTTTGGGCACGGTCTTTATTTTGGCATGAACCTCGTAAAGTCTACTCAATCTAAAAAAAAGTGACTCAAGCAGACTTTGACCCATTACTACTAGAAAAAATTTTCGAGGCGCTACGCGCCAAGAGTACAAAGGACTAAGGAACCAAGGTTTTTAGGAAAGAAACGTACCGAGCACATCACGACCACCGAGATATTCATAAGGAGAATCAGGATCGTCGTCGCTCAGTCCAACCTCGCGACCATCAGCATCAGGATAGAAACCGAGGCAAGGAACCGCGCCGTCATTTTGAGGCCAGTTTTGCACAAATTCTGTTCGAATTTCTTCCCACGCAGCCAGCCAGAAGTGGCAGCACGCCTTAGAACGAAAGACTGTGCCACTCAAATACTTCAAGGGCACTGATTCTTGATACTCACTCTCTGATTTGAAAAGTAAGTTTGGAATTCATTCACAAACTGCGCTGAAATACATACGATAAGGCAATCTCAAGGCGTAATATTCAGAAAAATGCAAAAAACTAAGGATGTGAAATTGGTAAATAAACAAAGAACTCTGATCCTTTACCAAATTTACTCTTAACTTCCATCCGTCCGCTATGGGCATCGATGAGGTCTTTTACGATCGTCAGCCCAACCCCGGTTCCTCCGGTTTTTCTTGAGCGAGATTTATCTACCCGATAGAAACGTTCAAAGATGTAGGGGATATCTTCTTTGGAAATTCCTATCCCATCATCTTTTATCGCAATAAATACTTCGTCATTCTTTACTCCCGTGGAAACCGCAATATGACCCCCGTCTGAGGTATAGGCAATGGCGTTCGCAAGCAGATTCATCATCACTTGAATGAACTTATCTCTATCAACTTCTACAGTTGGCAAATCTTCTTGGAGACTCATTTCGAAGTCCAATGATTTTGTCTCAAATTTGGGCTTCATATTTTTTACCACTTCCTTGATGAGTTTGTTTAAGTCCAATTTCTCTAATTTTAAGTCTTTCTTAGGGCTATCCACCCAATACAGGGCTCTCACATCTCCAACTAAATTAGAAAGACGGTCGGTTTCGGATTCTAGAAGAACCAGCGTTTCTTTCATTTCGTCCCCATATTTAATGGTTCCATCATTGATGGCTCTTAAGTAGCCTCCGATGTTGGTGAGTGGCGTGGCAAGTTCATGAGCGACATTAGAAACTAAATCCCGTCTGATTTGTTCCATTTTTTCCAGTTCAGATGCCATTTCATTTACTGCGACGCAAAGCTCTCCGACTTCGTCTTTGCTACTGCTAGTTACACGAGATTTATAGTTTCCTTTAGCGATGGCTTGGGTTGCTTGGATCACACGCTCCAGTGGGGTAACAAGGTACCGAGCAAAAACGAAGCTCATGATGGTGGCTAAAACGGCACCAAAAATGGTGAACAAAAGGAAGATTTGTTCAAATCCACCAAAAGCTGGCCGATCCCTTGGGGGTGGGGCTAGGCTCTCCATACTGATTTGATTTTTCGCTAGGAATTGCTGGAATTCATGTTGAAACCAAATTCTTCCAGTCACTGCGACCAAAATGATGGTGATAAGTAGGATCAACATGGATCCTAAAAGCAGCTTGTGTTGAATTTTAAATTTCATTGTTCTTTAAATTTATACCCCACCCCAAAGACAGATTGGATGAAACGAGGTTGCTTTGGATCTTCGCCGAGTTTTTTACGGATGTTTCCAATGTGAACATCCACGGTTCGGTCGAATACAAATTTCCCTTTTCCTTCATAAATTTTTTCCATGAGCTGGTCTCGACTAAAAACTTGTCCTGGGTGAGAAGCCAAGAGGGAAATTAAGCGCATTTCAATAGGTGAAAACTCCAGCTCTTTATCCTCAAGCCAAATGCTGTGTTTGGCACCATCAATTTTTAGTGCGCCTACTTGAATGATTTCGGTTTTCTCATTGTTTAAGTTGGATTGGCTGCGTCTGAGTATAGCCTTCACTCTCGCCATGAGCACATTGGGCTTAAAAGGTTTTGTAACGTAGTCGTCTGCACCGAGCTCAAGACCGAGGAGCATTTCCACTTCTTCCACCTTCGCTGTCAAAATGATGACAGGGGTATCTTTAGTTTTTCGAAGCTGCTTAAGGATGTCCACGCCTGAAATACTTGGTAGCATGAGATCTAAGATGATGCAGTCTGCATCTATTTGCTCAGCATAATCTAGGCCTGTTTGACCATCCAAAGCCACAATGACTCGAAAACCTGCTTTTTCAGCATATTTTTTTACGAGGGCGGCAATGTTTTCATCGTCTTCAACGATGAGTAGAGTGCTTTGATTCATGCTTATTTATTAACCATTAATGGTATTATACCTGAATTTATTCGTAGCGAAGAGCCTCGATAGGGTCGAGTTGTGCTGCTTGTTTGGCCGGATAGTATCCAAAAATGACTCCAATAAAACTCGAAACTCCTACTGAAAGGAGGATGGAGCTGATGCTGATTTTGGTTGTTATGATGCCCAACTCGCTTACGATTGTTGATGTAGTTATCCCAATTGCAACTCCTAAAATTCCTCCAATAAGGGTTAGTACAAAGGATTCGGCCAGAAATTGAATATTGATTTCAAACTCGGTCGCTCCCATAGATTTGCGGATTCCAATTTCTTTTGTGCGCTCCTTTACTGTGGTGAGCATCATGTTCATGATTCCAATTCCACCTACCAGCAGTGAAATTCCTGCAACTGAAGCTAAGAGAATTGTAAAAATTTGGGTGATTTCAGAGGCTGCTTCTAGGAAAGATCCTGTTTCATCTACGGAAAAGTCGTCATCGTCCGAGTTGATGATTCCATGTGAGGCTCGCATCATGATGGTCGCGGCTTCTTGAACCACTGGTACAAGATCGTCGTCACCCACTTTGATTGTGATGGAAGACACAGAGTTAGAGCCCGTCATGTAATGCTGTACGGTGGATATGGGCGCATAAATTAAGTTATCGTCCTGCCTAGATCCAAGCTCATCCACTACTCCTGCAATCACAAAATCAATTTCGTTTATTGAAACGGTCTGACCAACCACATTAGTTGTCACCGTCCCATATAAATCTTCAAAAACGGTGTAGCCCAGCACGGCTGTCTTTTCTTTTGTATCTACGGACTCATCTGAAAAGAAATCACCTTGGAGCATTCCCAATTCTTTTACATTCAAATAGGAACTATCTACGCCATAAATACTGATATTTGTATTACTTCCACCACTGATCACCACTTGCACTCTTTGAGTGCTGATTGGCGCGACCCCTTCAAGAAAGGGTAGCTTTTCACGCAAAAATTCTACATCCGATAAGGTGAGTGTATCTGCCGTGCCTTGCCCTTGACTCAAACCAGAACTGTCACTGCTTTCGCCGGGTGAAACGGTTAAAATATCCGTTCCAATGGATGCAATGGAGTCTTCTACGGACGATTGAGCACCTTGTCCGATGCTGAGCATGATGATCACAGAAGCAATACCAATGACGATCCCTAGTACTGTTAAGGCAGATCTCCCTTTGTTTTGGGAGATGCTTGCCCAGGTCTGATGCTTTAAGTCGTAAAATTTCATGCTTTATCGCTAATAAGGCCGTCTTTTAAATGAATGATGCGATCGGCATGCTCCGCAACATCCAGTTCGTGAGTGATTATCACGATGGTGCGACCTTCCTCTTTGTTGATATGACGAAAGGTCTCGAGAATAAATGCTCCGGTTTTGGAATCCAGGGCTCCTGTTGGTTCGTCTGCGAGCACAATGTAAGGTTCATTTACGAGCGCTCGTGCAATAGCCACACGCTGCTTTTGTCCTCCCGAAAGTTCATTGGGCTTATGATGCCACCGGTCTTTTTCCAGTGAGGCGGACCGCAATGCTTTTTCAATCAATTCCTGTCTTTGGGAAACTGGGATTTTTGGAGAATAAATCAAAGGCAACCCGACATTCTCCTTTACATTCACAGATAAAAGATTGAAGGACTGGAAGATAAACCCGATTTTATCCCCACGAACTCCGGCTAGCTGCTTTGAGTTCATTTCGGAAACATCCTCTCCGCTGAGTTCATATTTACCAGAGGTGGGTTTATCCAAGCACCCAATAATATTCATAAGGGTGGACTTTCCTGAACCTGAAGGCCCCATGATGGCCACATATTCTCCCTCACGAACTTCAATATCTATTCCTTTTAAAACTTCCACCGAAATAGGCCCCGTTTCGTAGGTTTTTTTTAGCTTAGAACATTTAATGACAATGCTTTTCTTATCCATGATTTGCTGTTAAAAAATAGGCGGACCCCCTTCAAAATTGCCTCCTCCTCTGGGTGGAGTGAATTCGCCACTGCCGGGTCCTTCACCTCCACCTGGTAAGCCAAAAGCACCGGAAGTGTCTTCTTCACTGCTTAGACTTATGGTACTGAGTACAATGCGGTCTCCCACTTTCAAACCAGAAAGCACTTCGTAGTTCACCTCGTCCTCATCGCCCACTTCAATGTAGGCTTTTTCTGTTTCGATGACTTCTGGAGAGTAGAAAGGCTGCATTTCGAGTGAGTCTGCATTCTGAACCACCTCCACATACTTTCCGTCTTGATCTTCCTTAACGGCCATTTTAGAAACTAAGGTGACCCCCGGTTTAGAAAGCAAAACAATGTCCACATCTGCTGACATGCCCGTTAAGATTCGTTCATCTTCGGACTGGACAGATAGGGTAACATCATAACTCACCACCCCGGAATTCACGGTTCCTGCTACATCCTTTTTCACCACTACTCCTTCCGTTTTAAAATCTGGAATGGCGTCAAAAGTGATCTTCGCCGTTTGACCAATCTCAATATCTAAAATATCCAGTTCATTGAGTGAAACAATCACTTGTTTGTTGTTATCGATTAAATTTCCGATGATGGTTGAGCTAGAAATAGATTCTCCAACGTCGACATCCCAAGACGAGATATATCCACTAACAGGCGCATACAAGAAATAATCGGCATAACTCTCCTGGGTCGATTTCAAGCTGTTTTCACGTTGCCGAACGACAAGCAGTTGGGCTCTAATGTCGCTCTCGGAAACGTCTCCCGCTTGAAGGTCAATCAGATCAAGTTGTTTTTCTTCAACCGTAATGCGCAGGTTCTGCAGGTCAAGTTCATATTGTTCATCCAGTTCCGCGAAGTCATTCTCAGAACTGGCAATGCTTTTGTTCAAATCTTGAATGTCTTCCTCATAGTCAAGAATGGTACCTTGATAGTCTTCAATCTCCCCTTCGTAATCTTCAATGGAATCGTTGAGAGCGTCGATCGCTTCGACTTCATCGTAAATGGTGGAGAGATAAGGGTTGACTCTGCTGATGTTCGTAGCGACGGTGCTTCGATCGGTGGTCAGCTCGATGTAAAGTTCAGAATCAGAAGGGTCGAGATGCTCGTAAATCAAAGTTAAAAAAACATCGAGCTCCTTATAGGATTCCGATAAAAAAGAAACGGCCTCATAAGCGGCATCGGTAAGATCTCGAATACTGGAAAGGTCGGATCTGGAGGCCGATTGATAAAGGGTAAACAGCGAATCATAGCTTGCGGAGGCCTCGTAAAATTCATCCTCCACTTTTTCAAGTTGATCACCTTCGTCTTCCGTGGTTGCCCAAGAATACTGAGAGAGTTTTTTTTGTTGACCCGAGAAACTGCCCGTAACAATCTCATCGAGGTCGTTCATGATTTCTCCCAAGTTCACCATGATATCCGCAACAGCGCTGTAAGCAGAATTCATGGCGGACTGCTGGTCGGTGGTTTCAGCGTCTAAAATGTTTTCTTCCGTATCCTCGATTTTAGACTGATAATCTTCAATTTGATCTGTGTTGTCTGCAATTTGGTTGTGGTAGTCTTCAATGGTTTTTTCGAGCGCCTCATAATCGTCTTGGTATTGAAATGCGCGCTCTTTAATCGCATTTTCTGCTTCAATCACATCGTTTTCAGCTTTTTTTATGTCAATTTCATCCGCAGGATTCAATAGTTCTTGAAGATCTTGTTCTGCTTGCTCTAAGCTGATTTCAGCTTCCGAAATATTCAATAGGGCATCCTCATAGTCTAGCTCCAACAAAAGATCGCCAGCGCTTACATATGATCCCTCGTCAACATAGATGGCGGTCACTTTGGATGATGCATTGGGCGTAATTTCAATTTCTTCCGCATCGCTTACTTGGCCGGAATCGGAAATGGAAAGGGTGATATCGCCCTGGTCAGTGTTTCCAAGTAGGAGATAGTCCTCAGTGGTTTCTTCGCCTCTAAAGATAAAAAAAGCTCCTACTGAAAGGACCACGACCCCTAAAAGGATACGGCCACTCCAAGCTTTTAATAGTGTTAGAATTTTTGCTTTCATTGAGTTAGGTAAAAGGAATAGCTGTGGGTTTTATTACTTTTTAAACTAAAAATGCTTAGAACTTATGAAAAAGATGTTAAAAACTTGTTAAGCCTTTTTATACTGTCTCAAATGTCTCATTTAGCCTGAAACGCCACAATACGTAGTTTCACGAATCTCGAGGGCACTCTTGGGAAAGAGAGGGATGTAGAATAGGTATGCTTAATATCTAAACCACATCCCATGAAACTATATCATCCAACGAAAGGATTAAAAGGTATTCGGAG
>Ga0209417_1000726_pt1 | contig 70967 bp, 52 predicted proteins | sample RifGroF2_FD_184002 | JGI IMG/M metagenome (GOLD analysis project Ga0209417, IMG submission 184002) | Groundwater microbial communities from Rifle, Colorado, USA - Groundwater F2 (SPAdes) (version 2) | ecosystem: Environmental > Aquatic > Deep subsurface > Groundwater | place: Rifle, Colorado... | reverse complement strand
CCACGCAACCTATTATCCTGGAGCAAAGCAGATGCATTTAAAGATGCTTTTCAGCCCGGAAGGCAGAATCCTGGGTGTCCAGATTGTCGGAACTGAAGGGATCAAGGAGCGCATAGATGTAATGGCTACCGCCATCCAAACCTACCTAAGTGTATATGATTTGCAGGATCTGGAACTCTCCTATGCCCCTCCGTATGGATCGGCGAAGGAACCGGTCAACTATGCGGGTTTTGTAGCAGTGAACATGCTCGAAGGGAAGACAGTGCAGGTTTGTGCCGATTCTGTCGTGGAAAACGCATTGCTGCTGGATGTAAGGGAGAAGTCAGAGTTCAAAGCCGGAGCGCTGTCCGGAGCCGTGTCGATTCCGCTAGGACAACTGCGTTCCCGCATGACTGAACTTCCGGAGGATCGTGAAATCATAGTCTATTGCCAGGTCGGAGTCAGGGGATATATTGCAGAAAGAATACTTAGGCAGAACGGTTACAAAGTGAAAAACCTCAGTGGAGGATACGTCACATGGAAAATGTTTAATGCAATACAAAAATAAATTTTTACAAATCGTTAGAAGCCATTAGATGAATCGGATTATGAACAACGAACAAACACGCCTGCATGCTGCCCCATGGCGTACGCTTCTTTCCCAGGTCTCGCTTGCAGTAATATGCGGAGGTCTGCTGATCCTGGGATATCCGCCCTTCGGTTTCTGGCCATGCGTAATACTGGCATGGGCAGGACTTTTTGTGCTCGTGCTGAACAGTTCAGTCCGAACAAGCTTCTATCTGGGCCTGTTGTTCGGTTTTCTTGGCTACGGAGGTTCCCTGCTGTGGTTTAAGAATATTTTTGGGATTGCCGCAATTCCACTTTATGGAATTCTGGCTATTTTCGTAATGCTCTCCGGCATGTCCGCATGCTACTTCAGCCGCCGTTTCAAATCACCCTGGCTGAAGGCCCTGCTTATTGCATCGTTGTTTGCCGGATTCGAGTTTTTCCGCTGCGAATTGTTTTTTCTCAAGTTCCCATGGATCAGTGCCGGATCGGCCTTGCCTCCTAACTGGCTGACACCGATCGTCGGTGTCTACGGCTGTTCCTTCCTGATCTTTGCGGCAACCGCTTTTTTGACGGTCAGGGGAACGAGGGTGGCTGGGAGCGGATTGCTAATACTGCTCATTGGGATATGTATTTTCAGACCGCCCTCCGTGATGCCTGTCGGCCCTGGAACGATCAGGGTTGCGGTTGTGCAGGGAGAGGAACTCAGTTTCAACGAGTACGTGAATCTTACAAAGAAGACGCTTGACCAGGCACCCATGCTGATAGCATGGCCTGAGTATGCATTGCCATACGATGTTCGCAAAAAGGAGCCTCGGCAGCTGGATGAGCTGCGGGATCTTGCCAAGGCTCATGATGCCATCTTCGTCATAGGCACCAAGACCACGATGGGGAAAGGCGAACGGGAATGGTGGAATACAGCTCTGACAATCGGGGGGGATGGTGTTCTGGGAGAGCACCATAAGAACCGGCCTGTCCACTTCTTCAACGACGGAATTGCCGGGACATCCGCCGACCCGGTCAGAACGCCAATCGGACTGGTTGGGACCGAGATCTGCTTCGACTGCGACTATGAATCGATAACCCGCGAACTCGTCCGCAAGGGGGCGGAATTGATTGTCATACCGACTTTTGATGCCGAGGAATGGGGGGAAATCCAGCACAGGCAGCACTCCGTGTTCTTCCAGCTCCGCGCCGCAGAAAACGGGCGATGGCTCATTTGTTCTGCCAGTTCCGGCAGCTCAAAGATCGTTGATCCGCATGGGCACGTCCATGAATCGTTGCCGTTTGCCAGGACAGATGCATTTACAGGAAAGATCGTACCCCTGGCTGGAAGAACCATCTACAATCGCATTGGCTGGCTCTTTCCCTGGAGTGTCATGCTCGCTGCTATCGTGCTTTGCATCTCAGCTGTAGCAGGCAGAAAAGGTAAGCCAGGAATTGAAAGTGTTATTGACATCTGAGTTATAGAGGTTAACCAAAAATAAAAAAGGAGGAAGAGTTGAAGTGAACAAAAAAACAAAACTCGCCGCGCTGGCCCTGTCAGTCTTTCTGGCATCGAACGCATTCTGCGGAGGGCCGATAATCGGGCATGGATGCACAGACATATCCAAAGTCCCTAAAGAATCCATAGTTAAAGCCAAAACAATGTTCAAGATTGCATATGGTCATACTTCGCACGGCAGCCAGATAGTTTCCGGGATGGAGGCACTGAAAAAATCCGATCCGGTGCTTTTTGCATTTGGAAAAAATCCAGCCGCCGGTTCCTTGGCCTTGTCAGACGGCTTGCCCAGCGGAGATCTGGGGAATCCCGACAGGACTACATGGGCCCAACGTACCCGTGAGCTGCTGAATGGAAAAGGCAAGGATGTAAATCTTGTCATGTGGTCATGGTGCGGCCAGGTCAGCGGATCTTCAGAGAAGGACATTCAGACCTATCTCGAGCTGATGAGCGGCCTGGAGAAGGAATTTCCGAAGGTGAAATTCGTATATATGACCGGGCATCTCGACGGGAGCGGCAAGGACGGGAACCTGAACAAGCGCAACGAGCAGATAAGAGATTTCTGCAGGAAGAACGGCAAGATACTTTTTGATTTCGCCGACATAGAGAGCTATGATCCCGACGGCAAGGTTAATTATATGGAACTTAAGGCGACAGACGGTTGCGATTATACGGACGCAGGTGCAAGGAAGAACTGGGCCGATGAATGGCTGAAGGCGAATCCTGGCAAGATGGTGCTTCCAGCCGACGCGGCGCATTCAAGACCATTGAACGGGGCGCTCAAAGGCAATGCCTTCTGGTGGATGCTCGCGCGCCTCTCAGGATGGGAGCCGAAGCAGTAGGTTATTCCGGAATGGAATTGAAGTGATGATAGAAAAATAATATACGTAAAAAAATAAAATGGAGTTTCTTATGCCGGATTTTGGAAATTCGTTCTCGGGGCTTGCAAAGGATCGGAAGCTGACAAAGGCGGAGTTGGTCCGCGCAATACGTTTCATGGTTGCTGCGGAATATGAGGCCGTACAGCTCTACATGCAACTCGCCGAATCAACCGACAACAAGCTCGCAATTGAAGTGCTGAAGGACATAGCCGACGAGGAAAGGGTTCACGCCGGTGAATTCCTGCGTCTTTTGAAGGAACTTGCACCTGATGAGGAGAAGTTCTACAAGGAAGGAGCGGAGGAGGTCGAGGAGGAAATAGAAAAAATGAAAAAATAATCTGACCAGGAGATATCCATGACAGGAGGTTGAAATTGGAATGCAGCAGTAAGATATTATCCGGATTTATGTAAACAAGAAACTGATCTTCTCCCGGATAGGTTGTACTTATGAAAAAAAGCGATGGTGTGATAAAGGCGATATTCCCTTTCCTGAGATGGTTTCCAATGTCAAAGGATACTGTCAGCGCCGATTTCATGGCCGGGCTTACCGTGTCACTGCTTCTTATACCGCAGGCAATGGCATACGCGCAACTGGCTGGACTGCCGCCTCACTACGGCCTTTATGCTGCATTTCTGCCTGTAATGATCGGAGCATTGTTCGGCTGGTGCAACCAGCTTCATACAGGCCCTGTTGCAATGACTTCCCTGCTGACCTTTGCAGTAATATCGCAGATTCCTGGATTGAGCGATGATAAGAGCCAGATGTTTCATGCGGTGTTCTTCCTTTCCTTCCTGGCCGGACTGATCCAGCTGTCATTTGGGATTTTCCGCCTTTCTGTATTCGTCAATTTCCTCTCGCATCCGGTAGTGGCGGGCTTCACCTGCGCTGGCGCGCTTATCATAGCGGCTTCCCAGCTGCCCCAGATACTCGGGATAAGTATTGAAAAGAAAGGCGGAATGCTTGTTGATCTGTATGCGCTGCTTCTCCAGATCGGAAGGACTCACTTCCCGACCCTCGTCGCCGGTACAGCTTCCATAGCCATAATAATGATCCTCAGGAAGGTTGCGCCGCGCTTCCCTGGAGTGATATTCACAGTTCTGCTTTCAATAGCAGTAAGCTATCTAATTGACTTCAAAGGAATCATGGGAGGGGCTGTCGTAGGACATATTCCGCCGGGGCTTCCGCCGTTGCAGCTTCCGCATTTCGACTGGACACTCACCGGGGATCTCATAGGCGGCGCTTTGATGATATCCCTGATTGGGTTTATGGAGGTGCTCGCTACGGACAAGGCCTTATCCGCCACTACCAGGCAGAGGCTTGACTTCAATCAGGAGATGATAGGACAGGGAGCTGCAAAGATTGCAGGAAGCTTTTTCCTTTCATTCCCAGTAAGCGGCTCCTTTTCCCGCTCTGCACTCAACCTTTATGCCGGGGCAAGGACGGGATTGTCATCAATTTTCGCAGGAGGATTCGTGCTTCTTGCGCTTTTCTTCTTTACGCCAGCACTCTTTTACCTGCCGAACGCAACCCTTGCCGCCGTGATAATCGCAGCGGTCTCAGGACTTGTAAATTTCAAGGTGTTTTCAAGGATATGGAAGGTCGACAGGCTTGACGGCATAGCCGCCATTTCCACTTTTGCATCTGCGATTATCCTCGCGCCCAACATTGTAGAAGGAGTAATCTTAGGTGTTGCCCTGTCAATCGCCTTCCATCTTTACAGGCTTATGAAGCCATATGTCGCCGTCCTTGCAAGGCATTCCGACGGAACTTTCAGGGATGCATCCAAGCACAATCTTGACAAGGACAAGGACATCATCCTCATCAGGTTTGAAGGAAGCCTGGTATTTGCGAATGCATCGCACTTCGAGGAGAAGGTACTTGATGAAATTGCATCAAATTCCACTGCAAGGGCGGTGGTTTTCCAGACCGACTGCATCAACGAGATTGATGCCACTGGAGAGGAATCCCTGCGGAATATGGTGAAGGATCTGAGGAAAAATGGAATGATTGTCGCCGTGTCCGAGATGAAATGGCGGGTCCTTGAACTCCTCGAGAAGACAGGATTCTACGAGATCCTTGAAAATAAATACTTTTTCAGGACGACCGAAGACGCCTTCCTTTATGTCAAGAATGAACTGCAGGCATCTAAGGACGCCGGGTCAGATAAAGACTCCATCCGTTAAGATTCGAAACAAGGGATATTTATTGATACTTGCTTGACAAGCGCCCATTTGCATCGTATTATTGCAATATAACGATATAAGAGGTTATTATGATAAAGGATTATGAAAGAGAGAGCGAAATGCTCAAAGCCCTTGCGCATCCTGTGAGACTCAAGATGGCCGAGGGGCTTGTCAGCAATGAATGCAACGTCAATAAGATTGTCTCGAAACTCGGTCTTCCGCAGTCGACCATCTCCCAGCATCTCTCAATACTGAGGAGCAGAGGGATCGTCAAGGCCAGGAAAGAAGGACTTAAGACCTGTTATAAGGTTGATAATCCCAAAGTGGCCGAGATTGTGAAGATCCTGGGCAGATAATTTTTTTGGCGTCATGTAACGTAAAATCTGTATATAAGGATGAATGAACATGTCTAAATATAAGGGGAAAATCATGAAAATACTCATTGGCATATTGGTTGGGGCGGCCATTGGCTTTCTAATAGGTTATTTTGGCAGATGCGCTTCGGGGACCTGCCCTTTGACAAGCAATCCATGGACAAGCATGACCATAGGGGCGACACTCGGATTTGTAGCAATGCTGGACAGATGACGGGAGGAGGCATGTATTTGCCTTGAAAACTCTTGCGTCTGAAATACTTTAAAGCTAGGCACATATAATAGATATAGAACAGGAGTCATATGAAAAACCGCAGGACAATATTGATGCTCGCTTCAGGACTGCTTGTGCTGATGCTCCTGATGTGGATGTCGGGCAAGTTCCATTCAAAGGTTGGTTCTGGCGCAGGACAGAAGGAGACACGGAAGGTTGACGGACGCATCGTCCCGGTCCGTCTTGTCAATATGCCGTTGATGGAATCAGCGGCAGGCACGGTGCAGGCCGTCCATGAGACTACCATTTCATCGAAGCTCCTTTCCCGCGTCATGGAAATGAAAGTAAAGGCCGGACAGCTGGTAAAAAAGGACGAAGTCCTCATGAAGCTCGATGATACCGACCTTCGTGCAAAGCTCCAGCAGGCCAAGTCCAGCGTGTCCATGGCGGAGGCTGCATACAACCAGAGCGTTGCCGATGAGAAAAGACTCGGCTCCCTCACAAAGTCAGGCGCAGTAAGCAAGCAGGAATATGACAAGACAGTTACGAAGATGAAGTCCGCCGATGCCGAACTTAAAAGGGCCAAGGAGGCCGTGAACGAAGTCCAGTCCATCCTCGACTACGCGACAATACTTTCGCCCATGGACGGAACAGTGATCGACAAGAAGGTGGACGTCGGAGACACCGTCGTGCCCGGACAGGCCCTCGTAAGAATCTTTGATCCCGCCCGCATGCAGATGGTATCAAGCGTCAGGGAGGCTCACGCGATCAGGCTGAAGCCCGGGCAGGAGATAGGCGTCAAGGTTGATAGCATGAACAAGATCTGCAACGGCACCGTGAGCGAGATCGTCCCCGAATCAAGTTCCTCAAGCAGGACATTCCTGGTGAAGGTCACCGGCCCCTGCCCGGCAGGAATTTATTCCGGAATGTTCGGACGGATCTACATTCCGCTGGCGGACGAACAGGTACTCGTGATCCCTTCAAAGGCCGTCAGGAAGGCCGGACAGCTGGAGATGGTTGATGTCGCCGAAAACGGCAGCGCCGTCCGCAGGTCTGTCAGGACAGGCCGGACATTCGGTGACGATGTCGAAGTTCTCTCAGGGCTGAAGGAAGGTGAGAACGTAGTGGTTCCGGAGGATAAGACTGATGCCAGATAAGAAGGACATTCCACATTTGAAGGAACACAATATCACCGACAAGATCATCGGGCTCTTCCTCAGGTCGAACCTGTCGCTGGTGCTGATAATCCTTGCATCGTTGATGGGGCTTGCGGCATTGTACTTGACGCCACGGGAGGAGGATCCGCAGATCATAGTTCCGCTGGCGGACGTATATGTCAATTTCCCGGGCCATTCGGCCACCGAGGTGGAACAGCTTGTAACCACCCCTCTCGAAAAGATCCTCTACCAGATTGACGGCGTCGAATATGTTTATTCCATGAGCCGCGAAAACCAGGCTGTCATAACCGTTAGGTATTATGTCGGCGAGGACAGGGAGCGCAGCCTTGTAAAGCTGTTCAAGAAGATGGATGAGAATCTTGACATCGTCCCTCCGGGCGTCGCCGACTGGATCGTCAAGCCCGTGGAGATCGATGATGTCCCGATCGTCACCCTGACCTTGTCCTCCAGGATCTCCGATGACATGAACATACGCCGCGTCGCCGAGGAGGTCACCCAGCATCTCTCCGCAGTCAAGGACGTCTCCAGGGCCTACGTGATAGGAGGAAGACCGCGCGTGGTCCAGATAATGATGGATCCTGACAGGATGTCGGCATATCATGTGTCGCCTCTCGAGCTCCAGCGATCGTTGAAGGGCGCAAACCTCAGCAGTACCGCCGGTGATTTCAGGAGCAAGGACAATTTGATTGAGATAGAAGTCGGACAGCCGATCAGCGATTCCAGGCAGCTCCGGGACATTGTTGTTGGAGTATTCGACGGACGTCCAGTGTTCCTCAAGGACGTAGCGGAAGTATCTGATGGTCCGGACGAGGTCTCCAGCTACGTCAGATATGGGCATGGACCTGCGAAAGGTTTCACGAATGAGGAGAACTTCCCTGGAACTTCAATCGGGAAAGAATCTTCCATCGCCGGAACGGGATCAGAACCTTCTCCTGCAGTTACAATCGCGATTGCCAAAAAAAAAGGTGCTAACGCTGTCCGGGTGGCGACAGCCGTGCTGGAGGAGGCAAGGCATCTGAAGGAATCCATTGTTCCGGGCGACATCGAGATGACCATCACCCGCAACTACGGGCTGACCGCCGACGAAAAGGTAAACGAACTCGTATGGGGGCTGGTGATAGCGATCATCATCATCGTGGTGCTCCTCACGTTCGGACTCGGCTGGCGCGAGGCGCTTATCGTCGCTCTTGCGGTGCCAGTCGTCTTCGGACTGACTTTGGCAATCAACCTCCTCTTCGGCTTCACCATCAACAGGGTCACACTCTTCGCGCTGATACTTGCACTCGGTCTTCTGGTGGACGATCCAATCGTCGATGTCGAGAACATCGCCAGGCATTTCTCCCTCCGCAAGAAGGCGACGAGGCGCATAGTCCTGGACGCCGTCTCCGAGATACGGCCTCCGCTGATTATTGCGACTCTCGCAGTGATCGTGAGCTTCCTTCCGTTGTTCTTCATAACCGGGATGATGGGCCCGTACATGCGTCCGATGGCGCTCAATGTGCCGGTAACTATGCTCATGTCGATGCTGGTCGCGTTCACGATAACACCGTGGCTCTCCTTCCATCTTCTTAAGAGCAAATATGCTGACGCCTCCGCTCCTTCGCACGATGAATCCGATGGAATGGACGAGGTGAAAAGGACACGGCTATACAAGATCTTCAATCCTCTCATGGAACCCCTGATCCGCACCCGGAAACGCTCGTTGCTGTTCCTGGCTGCAATCATTGCGCTCACAGCCTGCGCCATGAGCCTTACAGCTTTCAGGAGCGTCCCGCTGAAGATGCTCCCGTTCGACAACAAGAATGAACTGCTGCTGGTCCTTGACTTCGACGAGGGTACGACGCTTGAGAGGACAGATGCAGCCGTCAGGGAATTTGAAAGTTTCCTGTCCGGCGTTCCTGAGATTGCGGACTATACCAGCTATGTCGGCCTTTCATCGCCAATGGACTTCAACGGCCTGGTCAGGCATTACTACCTGAGGAAAGGCGACAACATCGCCGAGATCAGGATCGATCTGGCAGGCAAGAAGAACCGCTCCCTCCAGAGCCACGGATTTGGACTCCGCATACGCAACGAACTGCAGAAGATCGCCGACAAAAACCACGCCAGGATGAAGATCGTCGAGACTCCTCCGGGTCCGCCCGTGATCGCAAGCGTTGTCGCGGAAGTCTACGGAAAACCATATGACAGCTATGAGGACCTTCTGCTTGCGGCCGATACCATCGAGTCTCGGCTTTCCCTCGAACCTGGAGTCGTGGATGTAGACAATATACGCGAGGCGCCCAGGAAGAAGTTCATATTCGTCACCGACAAGGAAAAAGCCGCGCTCAACGGCATAAGCACAGAGATGATAGCCGACACCCTGAAGATGGTCCTTTCCGGAACCACTGCCGGTATCGTCCAGAAGGAGACGGAAAGGAATCCGCTGAGGATCGAGCTCAGGATTCCCGTATCACAGCGCACCAGCGCCTCGGACCTCTCAAGGATCTATGTGAAAGGCGATACCGGACACCTTGTCCCATTGTCTGAACTTGGCAAATGGGAGACAGCGCGCGTCGACCAGCAGATCTACCACAAGAACCTTAAACGCGTAGCATACGTCTTTGCGGAAACAGCAGGACGTCCGCCTGCTGATGTTGTCGTCGACGTCCAGAGCGACAGGATGGAATTTGGCGCTGCTGCTGGAACATCCAAACGAATCTCCAAAGGTAGCGGCTGGATCGTTGATGCTTCCCCGAGGCCTGTATCACACCGCACATTCCTGTCCAACGGCAGCGGCATAAAATGGGCGGTGCCCGGTAATTTCAAAGTCACATTTTCCGGCGAGGGCGAATGGAAGATAACGCTTGACGTATTCCGCGATCTCGGACTGGCCTTCGGCGCGGCGCTGATCGGCATATACATACTGCTTGTGGCCCAGACATCCTCTTTCACGATTCCCGCCGTTATGATGGCGGCGATACCCCTGACAGTTCTCGGCGTAATGCCCGGATTCTGGCTTCTGAACCTCCTCGGCGCACAGTCAATAGACGGATATCTCAATCCGGTATATTTCACAGCTACCGGCATGATAGGAATGATCGCGCTCTCGGGCATAGTCACCAGGAACTCCATAATCCTCGTCGATTTCATACACGCTTCCCTCTCCAGGGGCAGGACATTGTCCGAGGCGATAATGGAAAGCTGCGTAGTCCGCATGCGTCCGATACTGCTGACCGCCAGTGCGGCGATGCTTGGAGCCGTACCGATCATTATAGATCCGATCTTCTCCGGACTAGCCTGGGCGCTGATATTCGGTCTTTTCGCCTCTACAATCTTTACTCTGTTCGTAATCCCAGTGACTTATTGGCTCCTCTATGCAAATAAACCCGGACACGGAATGCCCGAACCGGAAGAAAAATAAATTCCTTATTGCCAAAGCTACATTTGTCCGGCCTCGGTAGAGGGTTTGCGTTTCGGCTGCCCTTGCCTATTCCGTGAATTAATTGTAAATTTCCCTTTCAAATTTATATTTATGGTTTGATAATCACCAGGATTTGGAACTATGGAAGAAAAAAGCGTTGGAACAGTCGTACCTAAGGATTTCACCTTCGGGCTCACCGAGGAGGACAAGCTCCTGCTCGACTGCGGCCGGAAGATCGGTCCTGTCAATATAAGATTTGAGACCTACGGAAAACTCGACGAGACCAGGTCCAACGCAATACTCATCCTCCACGCCCTCAGCGGCGATGCTCATGTCGCCGGATACCTCGATGAGGAAAAGAAAAAGATTGGATGGTGGGACAGCATGGTCGGCCCCGGCAAGGCGTTCGATACCGACAAGTATTTTATCGTATGCAGCAACGTGATCGGCGGATGCAGCGGCTCGACGGGCCCGCGTTCCTTCAATCCCGATTCAACAAACGTTTCCAAGATCTACAATATGGATTTCCCGGTTATCACCATTGCAGACATGGTCCGCGCACAGCACCGTCTGATGAAGCATCTCGGGATCGAGAAATGGCTCTCTCTCAGCGGCGGTTCGATGGGCGGAATGCAGGCGCTTGAATGGGTGGTCTCATATCCTGAAGCCGTTGCAAGCGTAATACCGATAGCAACAACCTCCTGTCTTTCCCCGCAGAGCATATCTTTCAACTGGGTCGGCAGACAGGCCATCATGGGCGATCCCAACTGGAACAACGGAAACTATGATCTCGACAAGGTCCCCGAAACCGGCCTGGCGATCGCCAGGATGCTCGGGCATATAACCTATCTGAGCGACAAGTCCATGGACAAGAAGTTCGGAAGGGAGCTCCAGGAGAGCGAAAGCTACTCCTTCGACTTCAAGCATAATTTCAAGGTTGAGAGCTACCTGAAACACCAGGGTGAAAAGTTCGTCGAGCGTTTCGATGCCAACAGCTACCTGTACATTTCCAGGGCGATGGACTATTTCGATCTCTCAGAGAAGTTCGGCGGAAATCTCTCTGTGGCGTTCTCGCAGGTCCGCGCCCCTTTCCTTATAATTTCGTTCTCAAGCGACTGGCTTTTCCCTCCGGATGAATCTATAAAGATAGTCGAAGCTCTCAGGATCAATTCAATCGATGTGACTTACTGCGATATAAAGTCCATCTACGGGCACGATGCATTCCTGCTCGAAGTCAACGTGCTTGAAAGACTCATATCTGATTTCCTAAGATGCAGATACGAGGAAGTGAGGAAAAAGTAGGGACGGGCTTTAGCCTGTCCCATGTATTTTAAAGAAAGATGGTACACCCTAAAGGGCGTACCTACTAAAGACAGATTCTGAAAGATCTTATGACACAAAAAATCAGAGACAAACTGGCGAAACGGCCCGACATACTCGTCATAGCCGAGATCATTCCTCCAAACTCGAGGATCCTCGATCTTGGCTGCGGCGACGGCAGTCTTCTCGAACTGCTCAGGAAGGAAAAGAACGTCTATGGATCCGGAATTGAATTCTCACAGGAGAAAATTCTCGACTGCGTTTCCGCTGGCGTTCCTGTCGTGCATGGCGACTTGAACAAGGGACTGCGCGAGTTTCCCGACAAGTCGTTCGACTATGTCGTCCTCAGCCAGACGCTCCAGGCGGTCGAACGCCCCGACCAGCTGCTCGAGGAAATGATGAGGGTCGGCAAAAAGGTGATTGTCAGTATCATAAACATAGGCTACTACACGGCGCGGTCCCAGATAATGTTCCAGGGGAAGATGCCGGTGACCGATGCACTGCCTCTCTACTGGTATAATACTCCGAACATCCATCTCGGGACAGTCTGCGACTTCCGCAATCTGTGCAAGGAAAAGAAACTGAATATCGTCTCGGAAATCCCGATCGGGGAGGCGTATGAGAAGCTCCTCGCCGGCTTCTGGCCAAACCTCTTCGCCCCGACCTGCGTGTTCGTGATCGAATAATTTTTTGCAGGGCAAAAAATTATAACTTGTAAAAGAACTCGGTTCGGAGGACTTCAAGACAAGAGAGAACGCCACCAAGGAACTAATCCAGCTTGGCCCTTCTATAAAGTCAGAACTTCTCGCCGCATCAAAAAGCAAGGATCCAGAAACCTCGTTCAGGATCAAGAAAGTCCTATCATCTTTCAAGGAAGTAGAAGGTGAAAAACCGAAGGCTAGATTCGAGCAGTATATCTTCGGCACCCATTCCGCCTCCTATGTTAGGGCTCAGAATACTCAACTGATTCCGATGCTCATTGCTTTCCTCGGACATTCCAACCAGCAGGTGAAGACATGCGCCTGGAACTACCTGAAAGGCGTTACAGGCCAGAATTTTTCTGATTCCGACATCCAGCAATGGAAGAAGTGGTGGGGCGAGAATCGGGATACTTTTAAGTTCAAGGTCTCCCCGGAAAGGCTGGTGGAAGATTTCCAGAAGATCATAATATTGGATGAGTTTAATCGTTTTCAGTAGAGTTAAGAATGTTTAACCGCAGTTATTGCACTCTTTGTATCCGTTGGAGTTCACAGCTTTAGCGTGCTCTTGAAATTTCATCTGATTATTTACATTCAAAAAGCACACGCTAAAGCTGTGAACTCCAACTAATGCAAAATCAAATTATGACACTTGCATCTCAATGCCCCATCATCTGCCAGTCCTTGATTACCTTGAGAGGATAGACAAGCATTATTATGTTCAAGGTCAGGTTGTCCCTGATCCAGAAGAGCAGCAATAGCTCAATGACTACAAACAGTATTATGGAATATCGCAGTCCATGGACAGAGCTTCTTCGGATCAAAACTGAGTTTACTGTCATTCATATTTCTAAATATAATTGCAACCTCCAGAATTCCTATTTGGCGTTTTATGCGGGAAGCATATATTAAAGAGCTAATTAGTCGTTTGTTGAAGCAATTAGCCTGTAGGAGTTCACAACTTTAGTTGTGTGTATTTCTTAATTTAATATTTCAAAGACACAGCTGAAGCTGTGAACTCCAACTTATGCAATTACCTCACATGAGGCAATTTTAATATTTTCTTATGTAATAAATCACGGAGAAACCTATGAGCAAGAAAAGACCCCTTTACGACTGCGATACTTCGGAATACTGGTGTTCCGACAAGGATTATAATGCGAAAAACAAGAAATACGGCAGGTTCATCGACGATGGAAAAGCCTACCAGATAACAAATCCGGAAACTCCGCGTCCCTGGCTGAACTATTTCTCCAACCACAAGTTCGGCTCGGTCACGTCAAACCGCGGCCTCGGATTCACCTGGTACCGGTCGACGCTTCTGCGCCTGACAAAATACGAGCATCCGGTCGACTATCTCCCACGTGAGTTTCAGGACGGACGCGAGATCGTCATCGAAGAACTGCGGACTTCGCGTACATCCAATATCCTGCGCGACGCTACGGATATTGTCTGCACACACCATGCCGGATATAGCATCTTTACCGGCTCAGTTCTTGGCCTAAAGTTTGATCTTGCACTTTTTGTCCCCCTCGAAGATTCCTGCGAGATCTGGAGCTTGAAGCTGAAAAATGCTTCAAAGTCAAAACGTGATTTCAAGATTTCATTCTCGCAGATCTGGACTTTCTCCAAGTTTGGCATACACACCGCCGAAGAGGGCATCCCCTACATCTCGATTCCTGGAAAAGATCTGAAGACATGCACAGACAAGAAAGGATGCTACTGCCATTCCACAAACAAGGATCTCCCCTACGAAATGTTCGGACTGTTCCAGTCACCTCAGGCGGAGTCCGCCGAGATCAGACCTCAGCCGGAGACAAGGAAGGACGGGCGCAAGTTCGTCTTCAACCTCTGCGAACTTCGCAGCAGTATCTGCCTGAAGGCGGGCCAGTCGAAGATTTTCCAGATTGTCTCCGGAGCGGATGTGACTGAAAAGGATTTTAAAAACCTAAAATCAAAATATCAGAAGCCCTCCTCTTATTCTACGGAATTTAGGAAGCTGACGGACAAATGGAAGGAATATTTCGACTGTATTTCCTGTAAGGTGCCGGACAAGAACATGCAGAACTTCCTGAACGTATGGTTCAAGAACCAGCTCAACCTTAATTTCCATTTCGTTCGCTCGGGACAGAACGGATACCGCGACAGCCTCCAGGACGACTGGGGATTCACGCTGATCGATCCCAAGCTTGCTGAAAAACGTTTATACGAAATCCTATCCCACCAGTGCAAGGACGGCACCGCCCCAAGGAACTTCTCAGCCTTCGGTGACGGCAAGCACGACATGCGCAGGTTCATGGATTCACCTGTCTGGATCGCCAGGACGCTCATAGATCTGATAAAGGAAACTGGCAATTTCTCAATCCTCGACAGGAAAATTCCGTTTGTCGATGGCGGATCAGCATCCATTGATGACCATATGTGGAGAGCCCTCGACTATCTTTTCACCCATCGCGGAAAACATGGGATATGTCTTACAGGCGACGGTGACTGGAACGACGCGCTTGAAGGAATCAGCAAGCAGGGCGACGCTGAATCTCTCTGGCTGACGATCGCCGTGTATGACGCAATGCGGATAATGATCGAACTCTACAAGCGTTGCGGAAGACAGGAACGCGCCAATGAACTTATAAAAAGATCGGAAGAACTGAGAAATACTGTCAATGCCATGGGCTGGGACGGCGAATGGTATGTTTATGGATTCACAGGTTCCGGAAAACCGATCGGCTCTAAGATCAACAAGGAAGGCAAAATCCATCTGAATGCCCAGACCTGGGCTGTCTTTTCAGGGCTTGCCGATAATGAACGGGCTGTCAAAGTGATGAAGGCCGTTGAGAAGCATCTCGACACTCCGCTCGGGCCAGTGCTTATGACGCCTCCATATGTGCATGAAGCCGCCGAAGTCGGCAGGATCGCGCGCCTCGAACCTGGGACATTCGAGAACGCCTCAATCTACCAGCACGCTGTCACTTTCCATATTTTTGCGAATCTCGCAATCGGGGAGAAGGAGAAGGCGTTCAGGACATTTGTGAATTTACTGCCTACAAATCCGAAAAACTTCGATTCCAGAAGGACTTCCGAACCATATTGCACAGGCAACTACTACTGCGGTCCAAAACATAAGCGATTTGGTCAGAACTTCTTCACCTGGTTCACCGGGAATGCTTCCTGGCTTATGAGAGCTGGATTCGACGAGATACTGGGTGTCAAAGCCGGATTCGACGGGCTGGAGATAAGTCCGAGGGTTCCAGAATCCTGGAAGAAATACGGCGTTATCAGGAAGTTCAGAGACTGTACCTACAGGATCAGTTTCATAAGGAAGAAAGGCACAACTGATCTTGCCATAACCTGCAACGGGAAAAGGAGATCTGGCAACGTTATCACTCCTGTTTCTGAAGAAAAATGCAATGTGATAGTATATTTTTCCTGAAAATCAGGAAAAATAATTGAAAAACCACGGAATTGCACTAAAATACACGTCCCGATTGTCTTTGGTTGTTTTAAAAGATCAATGTTCATTCCGGTAAGAATGAACCTAAAAACTGGTGGAATATATGAAATCATATCTGGCTAAAGTTGGTGAAATCGACAGGAAATACATTCTCTTTGACGCCGATGGCGTCGTACTCGGAAGGCTGGCTGTACGGATAGCCAATGCCCTGCGCGGTAAAGACAAGCCCACATACACACCCCATATCGACACGGGTAATTTTGTGATCGTCATCAATGCCGCGAAGGTCAAGCTCACCGGCAAGAAGGAAGAGAGGAAGATCTACGTAAGCTATTCCGGATACAGGAGCGGTCTCAGGCATCTCAAGGCTTCGGAAGTCAGGGAGCAAAGGCCCGAAAGAATGATTCAGGACGCTGTCTGGGGAATGATGCCTCATGGAAGGCTCGGACGCGAACTCTACAAGAAGCTCAAGGTCTATGCGGGCGCTGAGCATCCGCACAAGGCGCAGAACCCGGAAATCGTCAAATTATAATCAATTGAAAAATATCCAGGAGATTTAAATGAGTACCCAGATAATAACCGCAACAGGCCGGAGAAAAGAAGCGATTTCCTGCGTCAGGCTCCAGGCAGGGACAGGAAAAATCAAGGTGAACGGCAAGCCTTACGAAAACTATTTCACAACCGAGGCGATACGTGGCTACATCAACCAGCCCCTCGTCGTGACTTCATCTACAACCTCTGTTGACATCGACGCCACATTGAAGGGCGGCGGACTTGCCGGCCAGGCAGGTGCGCTTCGCTTCAGCATTGCAAGGGCCCTCATCAAGAAGGATCCTTCCCTCCGTCCTGTCCTCAAGAATTCAGGGATGCTCACAAGCGACGCAAGAGTCAAGGAAAGAAAGAAGCCCGGCCAGCCCGGTGCCCGCAGACGTTTCCAGTTCTCAAAACGTTAATCCAAAGACGGCGTACTGCAATTTGTCACTTCAGCTTGGGTATTTTTTACCCGGCGGAGTTCCTATTTTACTCTCACGCCCCGCCGTCTTATATTTGAAAAATCCAACAGGCTTTTTATATTATCATTGTTATTCCTTATTGGTTTATTGGATTTTTCAAAAAATAAATCCTTTCGCCGGCCTAAATAAAGGAGCCGTATAAGATGCAAGGGAAATGGATATCAATACTACAAGCGGTAAATTACCGGTAAAGAAAGGATTTATGAAGATCAAAGTTGCTGTTGTCGGAGCTTCCGGATATTCCGGAGAAGAACTTCTGCGTCTCCTGCTGCGGCATGAAAACTGCGAGATCAGCGTAATAACTTCCAGACAGAACGCCGGTGCGAAGATCAGCGACGTATTTCCACGGTTCGCCGGAAGCAGTCTCGTCTTTTCAAATCCAAACACCGACGAGATCGCCGCTAAGTCCGATGTCGTCTTCCTTGCGCTCCCGCATGGGCTTGCTGCGGAATTCGCAGCTCCACTGCTCAATAAGGGGTTGAAGGTCATCGATCTCAGCGCGGACTTCAGGCTGAAAAACACCGATATCTACAAGAAATATTACAAGGAAGACCATCCCGCACCCGCACTTCTGAAAGATGCTGTCTATGGGCTTCCTGAAAGATACAGGACCGAAATCAAGAAGGCCAAGCTCATTGCCTGCCCGGGCTGTTACCCGACAAGCATAATCCTGCCGCTTGCGCCTCTTCTTGAGAACAAGCTCGTTTCATCTGAAAATATCGTGGTCAACAGCTTGAGCGGTGTGAGTGGAGCCGGACGCAAGGTCGATCTCCCATACATCTTCCCGGAATGCAACGAAAGCATGCGGGCATACGGCGTCACCGGACACAGGCACCTGCCCGAAATCGAGCAGGAACTGGGCGCCGCCGCCAGCTGCGATGTCAAAATCAATTTCATTCCGCACCTGATCCCGGTGAACAGAGGAATAAACTCCACGATCGTGGCAAATGTCTCCAAGGACTTTTCCAAGGAGAAGATCGAAGCTGCCTACAAGAAGGCCTATTCCAAGGAAAAATTCGTCAGAGTCCTGGCATACGGCAAACAGCCGGACACCAAGTTCGTGACAATGAGCAACTATTGCGACATCGGCTTCACCTTTGACGAGCATACCGGCAAGCTGATCGTCAACTCCTGCATCGACAACCTCACGAAAGGGGCCTCCGGCCAGGCTGTGCAGTGCATGAACATAATCTTCGGACTAGATGAATCCGCCGGACTGCTGTAGCACTTTTATATACCTGGCACGATCCTCCAAACTGTCTGTCTTGGAAATAACTATATTCTGTTTGTAGTTAACGCATTATTGCGTGTTCTTTAATTTCTCTTATAGTATGTCGGGGTTTCCGTGTCCGGCGTAGCTTCTCAGCGAAGTCGGAAACCCGACGATTAATTGGTGGTTTAAAAACCGCCTTACTCTTTGTATGCAACTCGGCATTTCACAGCCAATAATGGCTTGACTACAAACAGGGAAACAACTCGAATTCCATGGGATTTGTGTTAGATTAATAGAGAAACAAAGCCGACCCGAGGGGCGGGGAATTTGGCCCATCTAAGATTCAAGAAATTGGAGTTATTGAAAATCGCTGATGGACAAACAACCATTAAAAGTTCCGGCCCAGAAGGAGTTTGACCATTTCGCGGCAAACCGCGGATTCGAGAAGATCTTCAATACATCATATTCAAAGGCCTACGCCCTCTTTACATATGTCCTCTCCGGTTTCATGAAGCATGCAAGACCTGACCTGAAAATCCTCGATATCGGTTGCGGCGACGGATGGACCGCCGAATTCATCTCCAATCTCACTATCGGACACTATTACGGAATTGACACTTCCGAGGAAAGCATAAATAAACTGCTGAAAAGAATCCCTGCCGGCTCAGGCCTGAAAGTTCACGGAACCGTAGATTCCGCCGAAAGCCTTTTGAATTCAAAAAACCGCATCCAGATAGAGAAGTTCCTCGAAGGCAGGCCCGATCTGATCATCTGCAACGCGTCATTCCACCAGATCCGGAAATCCTATCCCGACCTCAGGAAAATGCTGGCTACTGCCTCCTTGTTCCTGAAACAGGAAGGGACCATGTTCGTTGGAGATTATTACTTTCCGGAGGACATGTCAGAAGAGGATGTTGAAAAGGACAGGGAATGGATAAAGGTCGAAACTGGACAGACTCCTACTCCGCGTTCCGGATTCATAACCAGGAGTGAAATGGAGCTGATACTCGAAAACTCCGGATTCAAATCCGATTCGGCAAGGGAGATCAGGGCGAACAGGTTCATCGGATTGATCTATTATCTTTTCGTGTCGAGAAAAACATTTTCCCAGGCAAAGACGTCCTTGGATTTGTCATAGGTTATAACTGATACGCAGCCATTTCTCGTCACCGACCCAGCGCATATCTCCCCCCTGCCCCTGCCGTCAATCTTCGCATAAGGCCTGTGGACATGTCCGCAGAGAGAAAGATCTATGCTTCCGTTCTTCAGGAGTTTCATGACTTCCTTTTCACCCCATAATCTATGCCTTAGCCTAAGCCACGGGTGATCCTCGATGATGGGATAGTGCCCAACAAGTATCCTCGGTCTTTCCTTTTTCCCTGACCATTCCTTCACGACGAAATCACTGCTGGACTTCGGCAGGTATCCGCAGGAGGATAGAAGGTTTGTCGGACAGCTCTCGTTCACCAGTATGAAATCGCATTCACCAACAGTCATCTTCACTGGAAGATCATCAAAGGTGAACTTACCGCGATTCAGGAATTTCACCGCATCCTTCATCGCGTCCACGCATCTTTTATTATAGACGTAACAGTCGTGGTTTCCGGGGATGAACATGAGTGGAATCTGCGAATTTCGCACAAGCGGTTCAAGGATTTCGAGCTGTATCTTGAATTCACCCGGCTGACCTGTGGATGTTATGTCACCGCTCAGGACGGCGAGATCGGGTTTCTGTTCGAGGATATAGTCGACAGCCTTCTTCAGATAGCTCTGGTCGTGCTGGTATTTCCGCCTGAACGAGAAATTGAAGACTCCGACCCATCGCTTGTCGACGTAGGCCATCCAGTCTTCCGCCGGTCCTCCGGCATGCGGATCTGAAAAATGTATGATCTTCATTGAATTCCCAAGTATGTCGGGTTTCAACCCGACGGTTCAGTTGACGGGTTAAAACCCGTCCTACTTAATAGGCAAAGTCATCATCAGCGGTTCAATTATGGTATCCGCAAACGTCTTCGCCTCCATTCTCTCCTTAAGATAGCTCTGTTCCTTGTCAGGTGAAGCCTGCCATGCGTTTTTTCCGTCATCATCTAGCTTGTTGCATCCCGTTGACACCTCTTCAAAATATTGACTGCTTCTCCTGACGCCCACAATTACAGCGCACTGGTCATATGTCGGCCATTCCGTGATCTTGTCCCATGGACCTCCGGCCCATTTCGGAGGATGCTTCATGAAACACAGATATCCTGCTCTTGTTGGAGTTCACAGCTTTAGCGTGCTCTTATCTAACCATTACTCGACTGTTTTCCGGCGCTCCAATAATCCCACGTATGCGCCGTCGTTGTTTTCCGAGGGAAGAATCTGTTTCTCCTCCTTCAAGACAAACTCCTTGTTTTCAGAGACAAACTTCCTGACCTGCATCGAATTCTCCTCGTTTTCAATGCTGCACGTACTGTAGACCATCCTTCCTCCAGGCTTGACAAGCACAGACGCCCCATCTAGAATCTTCCTCTGCTGCTGGACAAGTTCCTTGAGCTTTTTTTCCGAAAATCTCCAGAGCGCGTCAGGCTTGTGCCTCCCTACTCCCGTGTTGCTGCAAGGGACATCGAGCAGGACAGCATCAAATCCGGAACCTTTAAGAGATGAGTTTTGTGCGGAAGAAACAACAACGGTCAGATTTTTAAATCCTGATCTTGCGAAGTTCGCAACAGTTTTTTTGTGTCTGTCGAAGGAACTGTCGGCGGCAACTATCTCCCCCTCGCCTTTCATTAATTCAGCAAGAACCAGGGTTTTTCCTCCTGGTGCCGAACAAAGATCCGCGACAATCTCCCCCTTCTGCGGATTGAGGGCAAGTGCAGAAAGGACTGTCACTGGATCTTGGACATAAATCTTTCCGTCATCAAGCCATTTGTTCTTAAAGATCGCGTCGGGATTGGATGTCTTATAGAATTTGAACGGTGAAAGATCAAAGTCTGTCCTGACTTCCGAGCATCCTGCATCCTTGAGTTCATTTTCAGGAATTTCCTTCAGCAAACGGAATGTGAACTGGGGTTTTTCCCTAAGTATTTTTGCGAACTTCGCAATTTCCGCTTCCGGAAAATGTTTCTTCCATCTTTCAAAGAGGACATGTGGCAGATTGAGCTGGACGACGAGAGGAGCCTCCTTTTCAAGTTTTTCAGGATCAATTGCGATGGCCTTGCGGAGCACGGCATTGATGAATCCGGCCGGCTTGGCTCCATAGCGGCGGCGCGCATGGTCCACTGCGAAATTTACGGCCATCTCCTTGGGAATCCCGGTATGGTACCAGGCCTCGGTAACGGCTATGGAAAGAAGCCTCATGAACTTGGGATCGACTTTCCTTGCGAACTTCGCAACCGCAAATTCTATGAGCGCCTTGTTCCGGAAATACGTGTAGAGAAGGCTTGAAAGGCTTTTCCTGAACCTTGCGGCGTCAGGATTGTCCTCGAGGAAACTGTCGAGTTTGATGCCTTTCTCCCAGACTTCGAGCCCGTCGAGGGAGGTCTTGAAAATGACACTTGCTGTATTGTCTTTATTCATAGGGGGTTTTTAAATTTCCTATATGAAAATAAAATCTTAGGTTTATATTACAAGCTTGAATTCAAAAACTTAAAATATCTTTCATCATGGAACTTATCTTTAAATCAATAATAATGGGAATCGTCGAGGGGATCACCGAATTCCTGCCCATAAGCAGCACGGGCCACCTGATCATCGTAGACCATTACCTGAAGCTGGACAAGCCGTTTTCAGACATGTTTGAGATCGTGATACAGCTCGGAGCGGTATTGTCAGTCATTGTTTATTTCCACAGCAGGCTGAATCCTTTTGTGCATGAACCGGAAAAGAGGAAGGAGACTCTTGAGCTGTGGAAGAAGACCATCGCAGGAGTCATCCCGGCCCTTCTCATAGGAGGAATACTTGGAAAAAAGATTTCAGAGCATCTTTTCAATCCATTAGTTGTTTCAATCGCTCTTATTGCCGGCGGCGTAATCCTGATAGCCATTGAAAGCTTCCGGAAGAAGGAGAAAGTATTCACCGTCACTGAAATAACCTATGGTTTTGCCATCGCCGTGGGATTAATCCAGTGCATTGCCATGGTTCCCGGCACGTCGCGGTCCGCTGCGACCATCATCGGCGCAATGCTTCTTGGTGCTACGAGAGGCACGGCCGCGGAATTTTCATTTTTCCTCGCAATCCCGACAATGTTCGCGGCCTCTGCATATTCCCTTTGGAAACATGCCTCCCAGATGAACATTCTTGAAACCCAGGCGCTTGCTGTCGGATTCGTGGTTTCCTTCCTTGTCGCCTGGGCTGTCATCGCAGTGTTCATGAACTATATTAAAAAGCATGATTTCAAGCCTTTTGGATATTACCGGATAGTCCTTGGAATCCTTGTGCTGATATTTTGTTTGAAATGAAATAATAGGAGGAATTATGAACTCTAAATTGATGAAGCTTCCACTGCTGACGCTCCTATGCCTCTCCCTTCTCTACGTGACCGGATGCGAGACCGTGCCATACACCGGACGGAGCCAGCTGATGCTGACAAGCCCCCAGCAGGAGGCGCAGCTTGGAGAACAGGCATGGAACGAAGTCCTCGCCAAGAGCAAGGTTTCCAACAACCAGAAATACAATGCCGCTTTGCAGCGGATTGGCCCCAGCATCGCCAAGGCCGCAAACAAGCCTGACTACAAATGGGAGTTTAAAGTCCTCGAAAATGCAGAACCCAACGCATTCTGCCTTCCCGGAGGCAAGGTTGCCGTCAACACAGGCCTTTTCCAGTATGCCTCTAATGATGCTGAGCTCGCGGCCGTGGTTGGACATGAGGTGGCACATGCGATAGCGAGACATGGCGGCGAACGTATTTCGCAGGGAATGGTGCAGGAGGCAGGTGCACAGGCAATTTCAGTTGCCCTGAACGGCAAGTCTGCAGGAACTGTCGAGGGCATTATGGTCGGGTACGCCGTGGGATCGAATCTCGCGGTCGTGCTCCCCTACAGCAGGACCCATGAATACGAGGCGGACAAGATGGGAATGATTTTCATGTCGAAGGCTGGCTACAATCCCAATGCCGCCATTTCCTTCTGGCAGAAGTTCAAACAGCTCTCCGACACCGGCAGGATCGGCGAGATTTTCTCCACACATCCGATGAGCGATAAGAGACTTGAGGAGCTGAGAGCCTATCTGCCTACTGCCCAAGACATGTACAATACCGCACCGAACAAGAAGAATTTCGGGGAAAGTTTGAAGTAGGGACGTGCTTTAGCCTGTCCATGTTTTGAAGACCTGAAGACGCGTCAGCAGAGTGACGCGGCTACAGCAAGGAAAATGAACCAGAAATGATATTGTGATTAAATTGTTTTTAGCATTACTGTAGCCACGTCACTCTGCTGACGTGTCATAATTGATTATTTTTAATACTAACAACTGACGACTGACAAAATGAAAACCCCATATCCAAAAGTAAATTATTTCCCAGGGGGAAGATACGATACAAAGCCTGGCTCATCCAAGACCTGGCAGAGGATTCTCTTCCTCGGAACACGGTGGCATTTCTACTTCCATTCGTTCAGGATCGCATATAACTCCGGCACACTCGCAAAAAAAGGCCTCTATGGGCCAAATGAACTCGCGTATAACGCATTTGACCTGATAAGATCCGCAGAATGGGCTGGCGGAACCGCCCACGTTGACGGCATTGATAACTTCACCAAGGTCGGAAGTCCGGTCGTCGTAATCGGCAACCACATGAGCTCCTTTGAAACCTATGCCCTGCCCTGCATGGTGCTTGAACACAAGAAGGACACAGTCCTGGTCGTTAAAAAGGAACTTGTCGATTATCCGTTCTTCGGCGAAGTCGCCAAGATATATGGAATTCCGGTGTCAAGGACGAATCCCCGCGAAGACTTCAAGACCATCATGACAGAAGGACAGAAATACATCGAGGCCGGCAGATCCGTGATAATTTTCCCTCAGTCAACCCGATCTGTAGAGTTCAAGCCAGAAGAATTCAATTCCATAGGCGTAAAGCTTGCGAAACGCGCAAATGTGCCTGTGATTCCATTCGCATTGAAGACGGATTTCTGGGGGAACGGGAAATATGTAAAGGACTTCGGTCCGGTCGACACGAAAAAACCGCTTTATTTCAGCTTTGGCGAACCGATCCACATCAAGTCCGCCACCGGCAAGGAAGAACACGAGCAGATAGTCAAGTTCATCCAAGGCAAACTCGCGGAATGGAATAAGAAGTAAGATTTCTCACCACGAAGTACACGAAGCTCACGAAGGAAAGATTTTATTGCTGGGAATGGAAGATTGGATTTAATTAATAAATAGTAATTTTCGTGAGCTTCGTGTACTTCGTGGTGAAACTTCCTACAGCCAAAACGGCAGTTGCCCGGGGCCATTGCGGTCTAGACCTCCACGGGCGATCAAATAATCGAGTTCCGACAGTAGTTTTGCTTTGTCATTCGGGAATCTTCCTTCCATAGGCACCGGATTCGAGGCGTGGTTGGCACGGAACACAGTCCTTTCCAGCTCGAGATTCTCAATGATTCTGCGAAGTTCGCAGACTGCCTCATATTCTGAAACGGTCTCGTATCCGCTGAACATCTTTGTCCCCGGCACTTCGACATATCGCAGGGCCGAGAGCAGTTTTGGCTGCATCTTGTTCAGAGCTTTAGCCGTCTCAAGGGCATGTTTTTCAGAGCCTTTTTTCCCGCCAAGGCCGAGAAGGATCATGACGGAACAGCGAAGTCCGCATTCCTGCGAAATTCGCACAGATTCAATCATCTTTTCGGCGGTTTCCCCCTTGTTGACAAGCTTCAGCAATTCTTCATCCCCGGTTTCCAAGCCGAGATACAATGTATGCAACTTCAGCTTGCGAAGTTCGCAAAGCTGTTCCTTCGTCTTGGCGAGGATAGAGCTTCCGTTGGCATAAACATTCACCCGGGTGAGCCTTGGGAAGAGTTCATTCAGTTTCTGCAGATATTTCTGGAGTTTCTCGAATGACAGTATCATCACATCGCCATCGGCAAGAAAGATCCTCTGCGTCTCAGGGTATTTTCTTGCCGTCTTTTCAAAATCCGAGAGGATTTTGTCATCTGCGCGTTCTTCATAACGCGCGGATTTGTACATCCCGCAAAACCGGCAGGTATTATGCGGACAGCCATATGCGACCTGGAATATCAGGCTGTCTGCTTCGGCCGGCGGACGGAACAATGGCTCACGGTAATTCATTTTTATTAACCACAGAACACACAGATTACACAGATAGTAGATATATTTGGAAATCATAAAATATTGGTTTGTCAATACCTAACATGTTTCCGTCCTGTTCCTATGGCCTTTTCCATATCTTCGTGGGTTACTTTCTTAGATGGCCGTGGAAAAATCCCTTTAAGGGATTTTAATTTCTCATTTTAAATGTACCTAATTTCTTTTCTTTTTTTCATTTGTTTCACAATGATTTACCTGCAATTTTCTCAACCTGGATGGCAATAAAACTAAGGACACGCTAAAGCTGTGAACTCCAACAATAAAAAACCATTCATCCTTGTGTATAATGAAGGCTTATATGCTGATAAATCAAGTATCAGGCAGTATTTGCTTGTAGTCAAGTCCGCAAGGTCTGTTCTTGTTTTAGATAAAAAACAGGCTGGAAGCCTGTTTTACATTATTGCCGGCAAGACCTGTACTGAGCCTGTCGAAGTATGCCGGCGCTCCATATATAAATATGCTCGTGTCCTTCGTGTGCTTCGTGGTGGAAATTCTTATTGGAATTTTGCGCCAAGATTTTTGAAGTCGGAGATGAAATCGGGATATGTGACAGCAGCGGATTCGGCGTTCTTCACGATAGTTGTGCCTTCGGCGTTGAGTCCGGCGATAGCGAGGGCCATGGCGATCCTGTGGTCATTGTAGCTTTCGACTTCGGCGCCATGGAGTTTTGAACCTTTGATAATCATGCCGTCCGGAAGCTCCTCGACATCCGCGCCCATCTTGCGAAGTTCGCAGGTCATGCTGGCAATGCGGTCAGTTTCCTTGATTCGCGCCTGCGGGACATTCAGAAGCTTAGTAGTTCCTTCTGCAAAACATCCGGCAACCGCGAGTGCTGGCAAAGCGTCGGGAGTTGAATTGAGATCAAGCTCAGCGCCTTTTAGCTTTCCGGTGCATTTCACGACGGTCTTATCAAAACTACGTTTGATGTCCATTCCCATCTTTTCAAGATACTTGAAGACTTCCTTGTCGCCCTGGCGGTCATTGAAGTCAAGGTTCCTGATGACGACTTCACCTCCGGTGATTGCAGCGGCAACGAGAGGAAATGTCGCTGTTGAGAAATCGGCTGGGATTGTCATTTCAAAAGGCTTGTATGCCTGACCGCCCCTGATCTTGAACTTGAGAAGATCTTCTGTGTGTTCAAACTTGATCTTCTGTTTGTTGAGCCAGTCGAGGGTGAGTTCGACATACGGTTTCTCGTTGAGATTGAAAACAGTAAGTTCGGTATCGCCTTCGATGAGGGGAACGGCGAGAAGAATGGCTGTGACAAACTGCGAGGATTTGCCTTCAACCTTTGCTTTTCCTCCTTTGATAGGACCTTGGACCGACAACGGGCATTTCCCATCTTTGGAAGTCGTCTTTGCACCAAGCATTGCAAGAGCGGACAGGACAGGTACCATATGGCGGGTGCGCAGGGATTCATCACCGTCGAAATCAGCCCTGGTCGCGGAAATAGAGGCAAGGCCTGTGAATATCCTGAGACTGGTTCCTGAATTTCCAACATCGATGACGCCGGATTTGATCTTTGGTTTGCCGGAAACACCTTTGATCGTCCAGAGGTTTTCTTTTTTCTCTATCTTCGCTCCGAAGGCGGCGGAGGCGTTCAGGCTGGAAAGAGTATCTCCGGAAACAAGGGGGCGGTGGATTTTGGAAATGCCGTCAGCCATGGCACCGATGGCGACAGCGCGTATGGTATGGGATTTTGATCCCGGCACGGAAATTTCGCCTTTAATCTTTGATTTTTTGACTTCGAGATTCAAAACCAGCCTTTTTTATTTTCAATATATGTCTTGTGGAATTCGTCATTGTCCTTGCAGAGGTAGATGATTCCCTCGATTATTCCGATGACAGCCACTACTCCGGAAAGCATGAAACAGCTCAGGACGCTGATCAGGAGCATTATCATTCCTTCCGTCTTGTAACCGAGATAGAACTTGTGGACTCCAAAGCATCCGAGCCATATCGCAAGAAAGCCTCCGACAAGCTTCTTTTCCATGGCCGTCATGAATTTTTTCAGTTCCGGATCCATTTTCCCCTCCATGTTTATAATGTTTCCCCATAGTATAAAAATCCGTCCGTCCCCGGACGGATTTTTATTCCCACTCGATAGTTCCCGGCGGCTTGGACGTGAGGTCGTAGACCACACGGTTGACGCCGCGGACCTCGTTGATGATCCTGTTTGAAATCAGGCCCATGAGCTCATATGGGAGCTTTACCCAGTCGGCGGTCATTCCGTCCTGGCTGTCGACAACGCGCAGCGCCACCACATTCTCATAAGTCCTCTCGTCACCCATGACTCCAACTGTCTTCACAGGGAGCAGGACGGCGAATGACTGCCATATCGTATAGTATAATCCGGCTTTCTTCATTTCCTCGACGACGATCGAGTCGGCTTCGCGTAGCGTATCAAGACCTTCCCGGGTGATAGGTCCGAGAATGCGGACTGCGAGTCCGGGTCCGGGGAACGGCTGGCGCATGACAATCTCGTCCGGGAGTCCGAGCTTCCTGCCGACTTCCCTGACTTCATCCTTGAAAAGCCTGCTGAGGGGTTCTACAAGCTTGAGCTTCATCTTTTCCGGAAGCCCGCCGACATTGTGGTGGCTCTTGATCATCGAGCTTGGATTACCGCCTATCGGAACGCTCTCGATTACGTCAGGATAAGTAGTTCCCTGTGCGAGGAAATCGGCATCCTTTATTTCCGAGGCCTCCTCCTGGAAGACTTCGATGAATTCATTTCCGATAATCTTGCGTTTTTTCTCGGGGTCCTGGACGCCTTCAAGTTTCGCAAGGAATCTCTTTTCTGCGTCGGACACCCTGAGATCTATCTTGAAGTTCTTGTTGAAGACCTGGGCAACCCTTTCAACTTCGCCTTTCCTGAGGAGGCCGTTGTTGACGAAGATGCAGGTGAGCTGTTTTCCGATGGCCTTATGTATGAGTGCCGCGGCGACGGCGGAATCGACTCCTCCGCTGAGACCGAGGATGACATGCCCCTTGCCGACTTTAGTGCGGATCTCCGCGACTGACTGTTCTATGAATGACTGCATGGTCCAGTCGCCTTTGCACCTGCAGATCCTGAGGCAGAAATTCTCTATTATCTTCTTGCCTTTCGGCGTATGTACGACTTCGGGATGGAACTGTATGCCATAGAATTTGCGGGAAGGATCGCAGACCGCCGCATATTCGGTATTGTTCGTTTTTGCGATCGGTGCAAATCCCTCTGGAAGAGAGAGGACCTTGTCGCCATGGCTCATCCATACGGTAAGTTTATTCTCGAGCCCCTTGAATAGCTCGCTGTCGCCAAGGACCTGGAGTTCGGCCCTTCCGTATTCGCGGGCCGTACCCTTGTTGACCTTCCCCCCGAGGAGATGGGAAGTAATCTGCAGTCCGTAGCAGATCCCGAGGATCGGTATGCCCAGCCTGAATATCTCCGGATCGCATTTCGGTGCGTCCTTCTGGTAGACGCTTGCGGGTCCGCCGCTGAAAATAATTCCTGAAGGCTTTTCCTTTTTTATATCGGCGGCGCTGATCCTGAACGGCACTATGCGGCTGTAGACGCTGCATTCCCTTATGCGCCGTGCGATCAGCTGGCTGTACTGGGATCCGAAATCAAGTACGATGACAGTTTCATTGTTTTCGCTGCTCACTTTTCCTACCTTTTCTTTCTTTTTACTGAACATATCTCATTGCATCTCGGGCATCTTGACACAGATTCATTCGGCTTCACCAAAAACGCGTAATGGCAGTCGTCGCAGATGCACAGCGAACCTTCTGAGAGGGCCCAGTCATACACCTTCCTCCTCCAGAGCTCCCTGCACCACAGGATGGCGATAAAGATGATCCAGAGGAACAGATATATCATGAAACCGCCTGTATAGCTCAGAGGAATCATTTCGGCTGTCCTTTCCGCCATTCTATTTCAATGTAGCACGGCTCGTCGGTCTTTCTATAATCATCCGGAAGAAGGGAGCTTTTTGCGATGAACGCCTCTCTTGCCGCCGCGTCGAGCTCCTGGTTTCCGCAGGATGTAATAATCCTCGCTCTGGGGAAGAAATCCTTGCCGTAGAACGAAACCTTGAGAACTGTCTTCTTGTCAGGAGGCAGGCTCCCGGCCTTTTTACGCATGTCTTCTGTCTTCGAGAAGAACTGCGGCAGATATTTTCCATCGCCGTCCCTCCAGAGCGGATATTCCACGGGAGCCTTCTTCTGGATGGAGACTGCGAGGGGAGGAACAGCTGCGGGCCTGTAGTCCCAGGATCTCGCGAGTTCCGCGGCAAGAGGCTCCTTCTCCACCTTGATCTCCTCAAACGTTTTCATTTTAGGATTTGCCGTCTCCGCCGACACATAATATGCAATATCAGGCTCGGGGGTACGGAGTCCCGAGACAGCATAGACCGTACTGAATCCATGGGCCTGGCTTGGTTTTGAAATCAGAGTGGGATCTCCATATTCGATCCAGCGCATGAAATTTCTCCTGCCCAGGGAGTCGGGCATGGCATCGAGGGGGAGGAAGACTACCTTCTTGAGTTCGGCCACCGGCTTTGAACCGGAAATTTCCTTGGATGAAAAACTGCAGAATATCAGCAGATGTGCAGCAACAGCCAGTATGGCCGCAAGCACATAATCCCTGATGATCAGTCTCTTCTTTCTTTCATTCAGTGCCGGCATCTTCTGTCATCTGCTCCTTTTTGCTATCCGGCGACATGGTCGCCGCATAAACATTGAGATTCAACGACCTGGCAAGGGACATCAGTTTGACGATCTCCCCGTAGGCGGTGTCCTTGTCGGCCACGATGATAACAGTCCTGGCCTTGCTTTTCGAAACGAAATACGCGAGCTTCTGCTTCAGTATCGTCCAGTCCTTCAGCTGCTCGTCGTTGAAGAAGATCTTGTTGTTCCTGTCGACCGAGATGATCAGTTTTTCAGCTCCAGTCTCATTCTCCCCTTCAGTCTCCGGCAGATTGATCTTTATGCCCGAAATCTGGACGAAGGAGCTTGAGAGCATGAAGAAAAGGAGAAGTATGAAGACGACGTTTATGACGGGAGTCATGTCCGGCATCCCCTTGAACACCTTCAGCCTTGTCTTGAACCTTGCCATCACTCCTCCGACTTGAGGTTTTCCGTGCTGCTGTTGCCGGACGGCCTGCTGTGCTTGAAGAAATACACGATTTCGGATGCGGCCTTCTCCATGTCGAGGGTGATCGCCTCGATGCGCGAGACCAGATAATTGTAGGCGATATAGCACGGGATGGCGACGCACAGTCCGCCACCAGTCGTGTAGAGCGCCTTGCTGATTCCGGAGGCGAGGTTCTTCGAATTGACAAATGCGCCGATCTCCTTGATCTGGTTGAAGACCTCGATCATTCCGAATACGGTGCCGAGAAGGCCCAGCAGCGGGGCGATATATGCGATTGTCGCGAGGATGTTCATCCTGGCTTCAAGCCTCGGGATTTCGTCGAGCGCGGCATCCTCTATGGATCTTGCGACATCCTCCTCCCCCTGTTCATAGCTGAGGATGGCCGAGCGCAGGACATGCGCCGCAGGCCCGGGAGTGTCGTCGCAGAGGCTGACCGCCTCGACGATGTTGCCCCTTTTCAGCACGTTTATAAGTCCTCTCACGAGATCCCCGACGTTCACCTGCACCCTGTGCAGGTAGAAAAGCTTCTCGAGAAAGATAAAGGTCGCAATCACGCTGCATGCGAGTATCAACCACATGACCGGACCGCCGTCCACGAGGATTTCCTTGAAAAGTAGAATCATGAATTTACTCCTTGAGTTTGAATTTTTCGCGAATTTCGCGGATCATCTTGGTGAAATCGTCCTTCGGCTCCATGTTGAGGGCGACAAGCTTCCTGTAGATGCTGACGGCCGCCTCCGCGGCTTCGGGCGTCTCCTTCTCGAGATAAAGCCTTGCGGCGGCCTGGGCGGCCTTGATGAGCCAGACAGGATCCCTTATCTCCCCCTTGTCCTTGTCGGCCTGATAACCATATATGATTTCACGGTATCTTGCAAGCGCGCTGCCCTTGTCGCCTATCGTCTCATCGCATTTGGCAAGCTTATATACCGCCTGATCCCTGAAATTCAAAGATATGTTCGTCCTTGCAATGATTTTCCTGAAATAATCGGTTGCCGTCATGATGTTGGAGTTGTCCGGTGTCTTCCAGGCGATGGAGAAATAGCAGTCTCCGAGACGCCCCCAGCAGGCTGTCTCGAGATTCGAACCCGGCCTTCGTTCGGCGGCCTTGGTATAGAAAGGAATCGCCTTTTCAAATTCATTGGCCTCGGAAAGGATATCCCCCCTGAGCATGAATCCCTCGGAGACGATGCTCTCGTTGGGGAATTTTTCCGAAAGCTCGTCGAGATACTTTACGGCCTTGTCATTTTTCCCGGCCTTGGAACAGATATACGCGGATTCATAGATCGCCTCGGAGGCGACGGACGGTTTCGCGGCATATTTGGCCGCAAGCTCCTGTAGCACCGCCTCCGCCTTGTCGAACTTCCCTCCGTCCCTGAGGAAATCCGCCTGCCAGAAAAGTCCTTTCACCGTGAAGAGCGAATCAGAATAATTTTTCCTGAGGAGCTCAAGATCCTTCCCGGCCGCCTCCTCGCCGCCAGAGAGGAAATGGGCGTAGAGCCTCTTGTAGAGCGCGTTCGGCGCAATCTCATCCTTCGGATAGGTCTCGAGGATCTTCGAGTAGTTCTCCTCGGCCATCTTGTAGTTTCCGCTGTCAAATCCGATGTTCCCCATTTCGAACCATGCCCTTGGGGCGTCCGTGTTCTCCGGAAATCTTTTTGCGAAATCCGCAAATACCCCGGCCGCATCATCAAACTTCCTGAGCTTCAGAAGCGTCATGCCATAGAGGAAATAGGCGCTCTGGTAGCTTGCGCCCCTGTCGAACTCCTTCATGTACGAACCGAGAAGCACGAAGGCCTTCTGGTAATCCTTCATTTCAAAGACCGCATTCACCTGCTTCAGCAGGGCGGGCTCCCTGGACATCGGATCTTCGCCCGCTATCTTCTCGAACGCGGCTGCACCCTCGGAATATTTCTTCTCCAGGCACAATATGTCGGCAAGCTGTATCCTGGCTTCGAATTTCCTGGCCCTGTCCTGGGCGTTCTCAACAATGTAGTTGAATTTCTCACGGGCCTCGTTGTACAGCTTTTCGGCGATGAAGACCTGTCCGGCCTCCCTGGCGGCCGACAATTTCATCGCATTGTCGATTTTAGGACTGTTCAACATCTCCTTGTAGATGTTCACGGCCTCCTGGTATTTCTTCAGCGCCATCAACATCCTCGCCAGCTGGAGCATTATCCTTCCGCTGCTTGAGGAGTTCGGATAATTCTTCAGGAACCTCTGGCAGGTCCCGATGGCTCCTTCGTTGTTTCCGGAAAGAGCCTGCGAATTTATCATCTGCAGGAGCATCTTCTCCTTGTCAATTTCACTCTCCGCGAAAAACTCGGCGTCCTTCTGGTAGACAAGGGCTGACTGCAGGTTCTTCTTGTCCAGATACGCGTTCGCAAGGTTGAAGCTGGCGAGGAACCAGAGGGAATCCGGCCCCTGTGCCTGGCTCCTGATCTTCTTGTACATCTCGTCGGCCTCCGCAAGCTTGCCCTCCTTTACGAGGAGGAATACTGTCAGGAGGACATCCGTCACGTTCTTTGAATCGCCTGCGTTCAGCATTGAACGGGCTTTTTCAATGTCACCCTTGTAGATGGCGACAAGTATCCTCTGTTTCCTGGCGTAGTCCGCCCATCTTGTGCCTTTGCCGACAGCTTCGAGCTTGAGATATGTTTTTTCCGCCTCGTCCCAGTTCAGCTTGATCACCCATACGGCGGCAAGGCCTGAAAGCGATTCCGCATAGATGTCGGAAATATCAGGAGCTGTCTTGAGGATGCGGTTGTAGGCGTCGATCGCCAGGTCGAGCTCCCCTTCGAGCACGAGAATGTTGGCGTTCCAGTAGTCGGCCCTCTGGGCGAACTCCTTGCCGGCTGCGATCTCATCTGCGAACTTCGCGGAGAACTCCTGGAATTCGGTGCGTGCGTTTTTGGCGTCCCTGTTTCCCACATGTGCTGAAAAAAGACAGCAGTAGGAATCCTTCAGGGCGGCCTGGTCATCGGCCGCTTCGTTCTTATACTGGGTGTAGAACTTCACGGCAAGGGAGTAGTATCCGTCGCTGAAGGCCTTGTCTCCGATCTGCCTCGACCTGTAATATTTCCCGTTCGCATCCTGGGCGGAGACAGAAAGCACGCAGAAAAGAACGGCCGCTGCAAGGGCGAAGCAGTTTTTCAATCTTCTGTTATTCAGAATGATATCCATAGTCATCCCAGAGGATGACGGATGATTGGATTGATGGATGATTGGATGATTGGGTTTGAATTCAATTGAACACCAAAAACACATGAAGGAATGAAAATATTTAATAGGAAATCCTAAAATTATTCCAATTGTTTTTATTATGATTATTTCCTTCATACGCAACCATCCAGCCTGTCACGCCGTATTCTGCAAAGACGTTCATTCCGTCATCAATCCCCAAATCAACCAATCATCAAATCACCCAATGAACCGTAATCCTACTCGTCCTTCTTGTCTCCGGTGACGATCTTGGCCCCGGATTTCACATTCTCGTAGATCTTCTCGAGGATCTTCTTCTGGATGTCGGGGTTCTCCTGGAGGTAGGCCTTCGTGGCATCCCTGCCCTGACCGAGCTGTTCGCTACCGAACGAGAACCATGAACCTTTCTTTTCGATCACCTTGAAGTCGACGGCGACATCGACGATCGAGCCGGCACGCGATATGCCTTCGTTGAAGTTGATGTCGAATTCGGCGATCTTGAACGGCGGTGCGCACTTGTTCTTCACGACCTTGACCCTCGTCCTGTTCCCGGTGACTCCGCCCAGGGCGTCCTTTATGGCGGTCACCCTGCGGATGTCCATGCGGATCGAGCTGTAGAATTTCATTGCGTTTCCGCCGGGGGTTGTCTCGGGGTTTCCGAACATCACGCCGATCTTCTCGCGGATCTGGTTCGTGAATATGCAGCAGGTCCTGCTGCGGCTGATCGCGCCGGTGAGCTTCCTGAGGGCCTGCGACATCAGACGCGCCTGGAGCCCCATGAACGAATCGCCCATCTGCCCTTCAAGTTCGGCCTTCGGCACGAGCGCAGCGACCGAGTCGATCACTATTACGTCGACAGCGTTGCTTTTCACGAGAGTTTCAGTTATGCTCAGGGCGTCTTCACCGCAGTCCGGCTGGGAGATGAGCAGTGTGTCGAGATTGACGCCGATCATCTTCGCGTACTGCGGATCAAAGGCGTGTTCCGCATCGATCAATGCACCTACGCCGCCACCGCGCTGTGCGTTTGCGATAATGTGGAGACAGAGCGTGGTCTTTCCGGAAGATTCCGGTCCATATATTTCAACAACCCTTCCTCTTGGAACTCCGCCGATGCCGAGGGCTATGTCGAGAGCGAGCGCTCCAGTGCTTATGATCGGGACGTCGACGTGCATGTGCGTATCGCCGAGCCTCATTATCGAGCCTTTGCCGTATTCCTTCTCTATCTGGCTGAGGGCTATCGAAAGGTTCTTGTCCCTGACGCCCTTATCGCCCTTTTCGGGCTTCTCCGTTTTTTCGGCTTTATCGGCTTTTTCCGATTTCTCGCTGTCCGCCATTTTAAATCCTCCGTATGTAATTTATTAAGTTTTACTTGGGAAAAAAGGAATAGACAAATATACCCGATGAGGGTGTTCTTCAAGCGCAGGGGGAATATTTCAAGGAAATTTAAGCGCTGCAACGGGAAACACTGTCTTTGAAACAGAAGCTAAGCTGCCACTGCCTTGCTACCAATCGGGAACTTCTCGAAATAGATTGAGGCAATTTCAAAATTGCCCTGAGCCGATTCAAAACTAACGGAGGGCGGACTTTCCAGTCCGCCGTTTGAGTTAGATTTCCGCGGGTAAGAAAACCCGCGCTCCTTTAAATTCGAGTTTTGAAATCGGCTCAATTAGCCTCTCATTAAGTGCCCATGTTATTATTGCCTTTCATGTTAAAGCGTTTATACTATAACCGAGTTACCAAGTTACACGCGGCTGCGCAACATGGATAATAACCGGCTGAAACGCCGTTTTCCTTATTTATTAGCATGTTTATTTAGCCTATATTATATTAGTTAACATAGATTTGCAAGATTTATTGTTGACTTTGTGGGATTTTTAAAATATAGTTTAACCGGTTTCCCGAAAAAACGCAGCTGCGTAGAAGTACAGTTATCTATGAAAATAATTAAATCTATATTGATTGCCATTTTTGTATCAGCCTTAAATCTGAGTTGTTTCAGCGTGGAATCCAAACCAGATAATGATTCCGTTTCTAAATTAGATTATAAATTGAATTTTGAAAAGGAAATTGATGAGTATGAATTTATCAAGAAAATTAATTCTTGGTTCAAGCAACGTTCATACGAAAGCGTTTTAATGTTAAGTACCGATTCAAGATCACAACAGAGAGCCCCTTTTGGATTTAAAAAGAAATTTGATGACAATATATCAGAATTTAGCGTTTCCCCAACTTCGACCTTCACAGGAAAACTTTATATTTCATTTAGTTACAAGACTGACAATGCCATAGTAAAAAAAGAAATTGAAAAAATCATGGGAGGGGTTATTTTAAGGGTCATGATCACGTCAACAATAGCAAAAGCCGACATTCTCAGTCTCAGCGTATCCGAGCGCATCCAGCTTGCAGAAGACATCTGGGACAGTGTTGTCGAAGTACCTCAGTCAGTCCCATTGACCGAAGCCGAGAAAGTGGAGCTGGACTCCCGGCTTGATGCTTACCATCAGAATCCTGATGCAGGATCTCCCTGGATCATTGTAAAGGAGCGTATCAGGAGCAGAAGGTGAGTCATGAGCTCATCATACGGCCTGAAGCCGAAGAAGAAATGAGGGAGTCTTTTGCTTGGTATGAAGACCGTTTTTCAGGTCTAGGTTCAGAATTTCTACTATGTATTGATGCCATATTCAACGCTATTCTGCGTAATCCACGGCAGTTCCCTGAAGTTCATCGCAATGTAAGGCGTGCCTTGTCCCGTCGTTTTCCATACGAAGTGTTTTTTATTCTAGACGACCAACGCATTATTGTTCTTGGTGTTTTCCACGCCAAACGCAATCCGAAAATTTGGAAGGAAAGAACAAATTGATTGCGTACACCATGGCATGCTCCTAACTGCGAGTACGCCGTAGGAGATGCCGAAACGTCAAGAATGGAAGAAATGATTGATTGTTCCGGACTCGAATGGTTTTATGATGAGCGGACTGTCCCTCGTAGCCCAAGGGGCGAAGTGGGATGCGCTTGACGCCATAAAGACAAGATATAAGTTTTTAACCATTTCCATTCAGCTTATCATCCTGCGAAGGAAGGCTGATAGAAAAGGGTAATTTAAACCGTATGGAATCAGTATTACTCAGGGATCTGACAATCGTCATGGCAATTGCCGCAGCCGCGACGCTCCTCTGCCATTGGTTCCGGCAGCCAGTCGTCATCGGCTATCTGCTGGCCGGGCTCATAATCGGGCCCTACACCCCTCCCTTTTCACTGGTGAAGGACATACACAGCATCCATACCATGGCGGAACTAGGCCTGATACTCCTTATGTTCTCGCTTGGCCTGGAATTCAGCCTGCCTAAATTGCGCCGGGTAGGCTTTGCGGCGACCATGGGGGCGGCATTCGAAGTGCTGGGAATGCTTGGGATAGGCTATCTCCTGGGCCGGCTTTTCGGATGGAGCCAGGGCAACAGCATTTTCCTTGGAGCCATCCTTTCCATGAGCAGTACCACCATCATCGTCAAAGTCTTCATGGACATGAAGCTGCTCAAGGAGGATTTTGCACAGGTCGTCTTCGGGATCCTGATTCTGGAGGACATTGTGGCCGTACTGATCCTGTCTGTCCTGTCAGGGCTCGGGGCCGGTGGAGAAGCCCAGGTGGAACTTCTGGTCACATCAATGTTGAAAATTGGTTTTTTCATCATTCTTTTCCTGGTCTTCGGGCTATTAATAGTTCCGAGGGTCTTGAACTGGGTGGCGCAATTCCAAGTAAGGGAAATGCTGGGGATAGTCGTACTGGCCTCGTGCCTGGGCGGCGCACTGCTCGCGGCGACCTTCGGATTTTCGGTCGCACTGGGAGCTTTCCTGATCGGAGCTGTCATTGCAGCCTCCAAGGAGATCGTCATGATCGACGAATGGGTACATCCAGTCAGGGACATGTTCAGCGCCATCTTCTTTGTCTCCGCCGGCATGATGATTGAACCGCAGATCCTATGGGAATACAAATGGCCAATACTTATCATCACCTTTGCAACTTTGGCGGGAAAGATTATTACGGATTCAGCAGGGGCGTTCCTGGCCGGGCTCAACCTCAAGACCTCCTTCAAGATCGGCGTCAGCCTGGGCCAGATCGGAGAGTTCTCCTTCGTCATCGCCAGCCTGGGGGCTTCACTGAAGCTGACAAGCGACTTCTTTTTCCCATTGGCGGTAGCGGTGTCCTCTCTGACAACGCTCTGCACACCATATCTTATCCGTAATGCAGACGGCATAGTTGACATCTTCATACGGTTGACTCCAGATTCCTTCCAGAGGGCGTTGAACCGTTATCAGGCATGGCTCCTGAAATCTACTGGAACCGGCGGACAGCCTCCAGTGACACGCGTCTTTTCAAAATATCTTGTCAGGATGATGGTATATGTCGCTGTCCTCATAAGCGCCTTGATGCTGACCCATGGGGTTGCACGTCTCATCCCATACGCCGTCACATCAATCGATCCCATCCCCATGCAGTTTTTGATACTGGCGGTACTTACCTTCATTTCGCTGCCGTTGTTCATCGCTACTGCAAAATATGGGAACCATGTCCTTCTGCTCCTGGTGACGATGAGCCCGACTCTGCTCAGAATGATGAATGTGCGCCACTTCTACAATGTCACTCTATTCTCCCTTTTCTCCATTCTTGGGACAGTCTACCTTTTTTCCGTCCATTCCTTCATGCATTCGTGGATTTACTCGTGCAGTCTCGTCGCACTGGTCATTCTTTGCGGGCTCCTCGCCCGCAGGAAAATATCCTCTGCAACTGAAGACATGGAGGGATTGCTGGATGAAGTACTGGGACTGGCGACCAGCGAACCCACACGTCAGGCTATATTGACGGTTGAAAAGACTTCCTTCCTGCACGGCGTAAGCGAGCCGGTCGCCATGTCCGAGGACTCCCCGTCCATCCAGAAGAGCCTCCGCGATCTCCGTCTGCGCGGACAAACAGGAGTAAGTGTAGTCGCCATCTACCGTGACGGCAAGCACATTCCAAATCCTTCGCCGGACATCTCCATTCTTCCAAACGACATACTTCTGATCATCGGCAACGAGGATGAACGTCGGAAGGCCAGGGAAATCCTCCTGGGGATGGACAAAGGAGATCCGAAGTGACGATGAGGTTTGAGCCGGCGGGATTCCAGTCATTCGGCGGGGCTGACGGGACAAGTGCCGGCGCTCCATCGGCAGAAACAATCACAGAGAACAGGGCCCAACTGCTGTCAGGCGGAAATCATATGTAGCTGACAGGGATTGCCATGACACCGGGCCTGAGCGGGACTTCTTCGCTGCTCATGCAGATCACCGCACCATTCCCTTTTTCCTCGCTGAACCTTGAAATGGCGTCGAAGTGTCTTGCCCATTCGCCTTTCACTGTCGCCGATTTCTTTATTTCAACAGGATAAATGGTATTGTCCTTCAATATGAGCAGGTCTATCTCCCGGCAGTCCTTGTCGCGATAATAGAAGATCTGGGGTGTCCTTATGGAGTTCCACCAGCTTTTCAGGATCTCGGTGAAGACAAAGGTTTCAAAGATATGTCCGGACATCGCCCCGTTAAAGAGGGTTTCCGGTGACGACCATCCGGTCAGATAGGAGCAGAATCCAGTGTCGAGAAAGTAGAGCTTCGGGGTCTTTGTAAGTCTTTTGGTGATATTGCTGTGGAACGGATACAGGAGGAATATCTGACAGCTCGCTTCCAGGATGGAAAGCCAGTTCTTTGCCGTCGGAATGCTTATATTCGAATCCCTTGCGATATCCGAGATGTTCAGGAGCTGTCCTGTCCTGGCCGCACAGACTTTAAGGAAAGTCGTGAACGCCTGGAGGTTTCCGACCTGCGTCAGATCCCTCACATCCCTCTGGATATATGTCTGCAGGTACGAGCTGAAGTATATATCCCTGTCAGTACCGGGATTTTCAACCAGTGCCGGAAAGGAACCGCGCCATATGTCGACGGAGATATCCTTCTTCATTGGGCGGTCTGAACTGCTCCTCCTGGTCTTAAGGGTCGCATCATCGGGCGTGAACGGGGGAAGCATGAGATTCATCCTGCCTGCAGATTTTTCCCTTAGTGAGAAGCCCAGCATGTTAACTATGGCGACTCTTCCGGCAAGAGTTTCCGTAACCCCTTTCATCATTTGGAACTGCTGGGAGCCGGTGAGCCAGTATTCCCCTTTGCCGCCTGACGAGTCAACGGCAATTTTTATATAGGGCATCAGTTCAGGGGCATATTGTATCTCGTCGATTATGACGGGAGGGGAGTACTGTTTCAGGAAAAGAACCGGATCCTCCTTTGCAAGCATCCTCAGGCTCAAATCATCCAAGGAGACATATTTCCTCTTCTTTTCACGGATGTTCTTCAGCATTGTGGTCTTGCCGACCTGGCGGGGGCCGGTAAGGAGCAGGACTGGAAAGCTTTCCGAGGCCTTCAGCCATCTCTTCTGCAGGGCGCGTCCGTAATACATGCTGATGCTCCTTCTTTTTTTACCGGCTACTTGTTAAGTGATATTATAAAATAGCCGGTAATAGCGCTTTTGCAAGACAATTCCGGATTTTTGGAAATCCTGCCTGTTTCCGGGCAGGTGGATTTTTTTTATATCCTGCAAGGGTATTTGAATTTTTCTGGCCGGACAGAGCAGGACGGGCAGTCTAACATAGGGACAAATCACAGGCAAGATGCCTGTGCTACATTTTTAAATCAAAGCTTTTATAAGACGGCCATTCCTATGTACGGGCAGGTGCCGATACCTTGTTGTCTTCCTTCTGGTCCGCCATGAGTTTAAGGCCAAGGCGCTTGTGCCATACCGTTATGATCGGAGTGGCGATGAAAACGGTGGACAATGTTCCCGTGACCACACCTATCAGCATCACGATCACGAAGTCCTTGAGGTTGTTACCGCCCATGACATACATGATGAGAATAACAAGGAATACGGTGAACGAGGTTATGAAGGTTCGGCTAAGGGTCTGGTTTATACTGAGATTGACGAGTTCCTTGTAGGTCTTGTTCTTTATGAGTCCTACATCCTCCCTTATACGGTCGAATATGACGATGGTGTCATTGACGGAGAATCCAAGGATCGTCAGGGCTGCGGCGACGACCTGCATCGATATTTCACCGTCCCAGAAGACCACGTAAACGCCGACTCCAATGAATACGTCATGGAAGAGCGCGACCATTGCTGCGCATCCGTATGCGAACTCGAACCTGAGCGACAGATAGATTATCATGCCAATTATGGCCAGGATGAAAGCCACTATTGCCTTCTTGGAGAACTCCCAGCCGATAAGGCCGCCGATGGACACTTCTTCTCCACCCTTGAATTCAGCCTTCGGGAACGCCTTGTTCAGGATTGACAACACCTGTTCATGGGCGTTCATTTCCTTGATTTTCACTTCCCCGTCCTTTTTTGTCGGAGGAATGATGATTTCCATGATCTTGCTGTTCTGCGTCATGTTGGTCTTGTATGTTATCTTTGTGGATGGGAATCCGGCCTTGACAAGTTCGTCACCTACGGAGGTCTCGACCACTCTTTCCTTGTATTCATATGTCAGAAGCGTACCGCCGGTGAAATCGATGCCTAATATCGCCTTGCCCTTGTAGCAGCAGGCTCCGATGATGAAGATGGCGAAGATGGCCATGGCCGGTGACACGAAATGGCCGATTTTGAGAAAGTCTATGTTGGGGAGGGAGAAGGCCTTGAGCATCTTCAATGTCCTGAACTCCGTGTATTTCGCCATGATGTCAAACATCAGCCTTGTGATGAAGAGAGATGTGAACAGGTTGAGAGCGACACCGAGGGTCAGTGCAATTGCGAATCCCTTGACTGCTCCAGTTCCCTGCCACATGAGTATGATACCTATCAGGATAGTCGTCAGGTTGGAGTCGAGGATCGTTATGAACGCCCTGTCGAATCCGGCATCTACTGCGTTCGCGAGCGTCTTGTTGTTTTCAAGCTCCTCTCGGATTCGCTCGTATATGAGGACGTTCGCATCGACAGCCATACCTATGGTGAGGATGATACCTGCGATACCTGCGAGGGTGAGAGTGCAGTTGAAGGCGGAGAATCCGCCGAGAAGCAGCACTACGTTCAGAGTCAGGGCGACATTCGCGATAAGTCCGGCTTTCCTATAGTAGAAAATCATGAAGAGCAATACCAATATGTAGGATACCAGCCCTGTCATAAGGCTGTTCTTCAGCGCGGATTCGCCAAGTGTCGGATCCGTGTCGAACACTCCCTGCACGTCAATCTCCATGGGAAGACTTCCACTTAGCAGTGCGTTTGAAATATTCTCCGCCTCCTCCTTTGAGAACTGTCCGGTGATCTGTGCACGGCCCTGCTCGATTGCATTCTGGATGTTGGGCGCCGAATAAAGTGTCCCGTCGAGGATGATTGCAAGCTGGCGGTCGACGTTCTCCCTTGTCACCTTTCCAAACTGGGCTGCGCCTTCGCCGTTGAATGCAAGATGTATCTGCCTCTGTCCGTACTGATCCACTTCCGGTCCGGCATCGATTATGTTCTTTCCGGTCATCTCCGGAATGCGCTTGATGAAATAGGTGAGTTTCTCCGCCTTCTTTCCGGGCTTGATGTCCATCATCTCCATCACCCTGTATCCATTGGGAATGACCTTGTTCCTTTCCTCGGGAGGAAGAGAATTGTATTCGGACACGAGTTCGCGGTTCTTGGCATGGACAAGGCTGAACTCGAGCTTGGCGGACATCTTGATCAGGTTCAACAGCTTGAGTTTCTCCTCTTTTCCCACAATAGGGGCCTTCAGGGATATGAAGTCAGGTCCGGCCGGGGATATTTCGGTCTCATAGATCTTCTGGCTCTCAAGACGGTTCCTTATGATTTCGATCGCTGCGTCGCGGTACTGCGTGAAATTCTTGTCTTCGACCTTGATCTTTTTCCCATTTTCATCTTCCTTCGGCAGGAGCTTGAGGAAGAATTCGACACCGCCGTTGATGTCGATTCCGCGCCTGATCGCGCTGCTCGACTGTTCGCGGAGGTAATTTATGACGTCGCGGTTGTTGATCGCGTTCTTGACAGTGATATAGTCCCTGAGATCTACGCCGACCTCGCCGGCCGCCTCGTCGAGGGCGGAAACGGCATATACGCCCTTTTCCTTCTTCTTGATCTCAGCGAGCTTCAGCACCTTTTCAATGCTGGCGTCCGTCTTGTTCAGCTTTTTCTTGAATACTTCGAATATGTCCTGCTGCTCCAGGGGAAACATCGCCCATACGAAGACAAGGGTTACGACGACCGCGAACAGGCTCCTGAAAAAAATAGGTTGTTTGTTCATTTGCTTTCTTTCTCTTCCTTTTCAATGACTGCGCTGACACCGCTCTTGTTGACTTCGATCTTGACGTTGTCGGCTATTTTGACTATGAAAGTATGTTCCTTTACATTTGAAACGATCCCGTGGATGCCTCCGGATGTGACGACCTTGTCGCCGGTCTTTATCTTGGTGAGCATCTCCTGGCGTCTCTTGTTCTCCTTCTGCTGCGAGCGGAAGAGGAAGAAGATCATGACCACGAAAATTAAAATCGGGCCCATTGTAAGCATCAACTGCTTGAAGCCGTTCGCCTGTCCATCCATAAATAAAACACTCCTGATTCGGTATTTGGATTAATCCATGATATATGCAAAAGGGGAGAAAATGTACATCAAAAACCCCTAATGGCAAGGATGTCTATGAAAAAAAATATCCCGCCCAGGGCAAACGTAAAACTCCAAGTTCCAATATTCAAATTGAAGAACAGCCCTTGCAGGCTTAATCCACCTTACGCTTAGGATAGGATTCCCTGTTCATTCACCAAAGCTTTCATCGCTTGTAGTTAACGCATTCTTGCGTGTCTCTTCTCTTTGCTTTCTAAAACCACAGCCAATAATGGCTTAACTCCTTTGAAACTTGCCTCTGAAGTAGGTCGGACTTTCCCTTGTCCCGCCGTAGCATCTTAGCGAAGGCGGAAGCCCGACAAGATGGCGGCCAGGAATGACCGCCCTACTTAACCGGTAAAAGTTTCTTATTGATAAAACTGCGACCTCCGCAGTCAGTCGCTACGAACGAATTATAAAATACGAGGATTGGTTTTCATAGGATAGTGCTGTATTTTAGGCAAATCTGGAAATCTTTAAGCAAGGCGTTACCGATGGGAAAAATCAAGCCGGTTCCTTTCAGACACAGGCCCAAGGGCATGGAAATCCTCTACGAGGACATGGATGTCATTGTCATCGACAAGGAGCCGGGCCTCCTGACTGTAAGGGCTAATTACGAGAAAGAAAAAACGGCCCATCAGATCCTGACAAGTTATGTGCGCAGGGGGGACTGCAAATCGAAGAAGCAGGTCTTTGTCGTGCATCGCCTGGACCGCGAGACGTCCGGCGTCCTTGTGTTTGCCAAAAGTTTTAATTCGATGGAAAACCTCAAGCAGCAATGGGGGAAGACTGTCAAGAAAAAATATCTTGCGGTGGTCCATGGAATATTAAAGGAAAAAGCCGGGACAATAACTTCATATCTGGCGGAAAACGATGATTACAGGGTTTTCTCCGTCAAAGACCAGCAAAGAGGCGAGCTTGCCATAACTGCTTATAAGGTCTTAAAGGAATCAAAAAACTTCAGCCTGCTTGAGATCGATCTGGTGACCGGCAAGAAAAACCAGATCCGAGTCCATTTGTCAGAGAAAGGGCATCCGATAGTCAATGACGACAAATACGGCAGAGACAAGTCCAGAGGCCGTCTGGCGCTCCACTCGCAATCCCTGACATTCAATCATCCGTACAGCGGCAGGACAATGACCTTCGAAGCCAAGGTCCCCGAATACTTCCATAGTTATAATAAATAATCTCCTGACGTCCATCCTATCCCCGCCGCAAGCAGCGGGGTATTACGGACGGACTCCCACGTCCTTCGGGTCCTCCGTCCCCTTCGGACGGGCCGGAGATTCTTTATAATGAAGAAAATCAAAGCCGACCCAAGGGTCGGGGAATTGACCCAACGAAGATTAAATAGAGCACGTCAACAGAGTGACGTGGCTACAACAAATCCTAGCTGTAGCCGCGTCACTCTGTTGACGCGTTCCTTTCCCGATGAATGCAAAACGGTATAAGTTACTGGTTGTCTCATAATAATTTCGAGGTATTTCCTCTTCAAAGGAGCGCGGATTTTCCAACCCGCGAAGTGGCGGACTGGAAAGTCCGCCCTCCGTTATTTTGGAACTCCATTCTATTTCGAGACTATTAGTAAAATTATCTTTTCCGCTTTCAGGGCTGTTCAGCGGAATTCTCTGATTTCCCGCCGCCGACTTCAACTTCTACGGTGTGATCCTGGTGGTCATCGACCAGATGGACCTGCAGATCATCCTGTGCTTTTGTGTCCACGAGAACGCTCCTTACAAGCCATGTCTCCGGTCCGCGGATATGGATTTTAATGTGATAGACTGTTTCACGGAAACGATAATGTATGGTGCATTCCTTCCAGTCCGCCGGAAGCACCGGTTCAAAAGACAGCCTGTCAACTTCCAATTTCAGTCCGATAAGGCTTTCCACGAAGAAGCGGTACATCCATCCGGCGCTGCCCGTGTACCAGGTCCATCCGCCCCGGCCTTCATGCTGTTTGGCAGTATAAATGTCGGCGGAAACGACATATGGCTCGACCTTGTATTTTCCAATCTGCTTCTTTGTGCTGCCATGGTTGACGGGATTTATCATCCTTGCTATTTCCCAGGCGCGTTTCACGTCATGAAGTTTTGAGAATGCCATTCCAACCCAGACAGCAGCATGCGTGTATTGTCCGCCGTTCTCCCTGACGCCCGGGATATAGCCTTTGATATAGCCGGGGGAAGGATCAGACTTGTCGAAAGGAGGATCGAAGAGCTGGACAAGCCCAAGTTTCTGCCTGACCAGTTGTTTTTCCACTTCATCCATCGCCTGTCTGCTTCTTTCCGGATCCGCCGCACCGCTGAGAATGGCCCAGCTTTGCGGAATCGAGTCGATGCTGCATTCGGTATTTACATGCGAGCCAAGCGGGCTGCCATCGTCAAAATAGGCACGTTTATACCATTGTCCGTCCCATGCGTTCTTCTCAATATTTTCCTTCAAGGACGCTTTCATCAGCCGGCATTTTTCGGCAAACTCCAGATCATTGCGTCCTTGAGATATCTTCTCAAACTGCTGGAGTACGTCTATGAGGAAGAAAGCAAGCCAGACACTTTCGCCTTTGCCTTTGATGCCCACATGGTTCATACCGTCATTCCAGTCTCCGCATCCCATGAGAGGAAGACCGTGTTCGCCTATCCGGGACATGGCCAGTTCGATGGCGCGCACGCAGTGGTCATAAACCGAAATCTGCTTATCCCCCTTATATGGCATGTCGTAGTATGATTCCTCATTTTCAGGGACTGGACGGCCGCTGAGCACAGAAGTTTTTTCATCGAGCACTCCTGTATCGTTTGTAGCGTGGACATAATGACAGACCACGAACGGAAGCCACAGGTAGTCATCCGAAAAATGCGTGCGGATGCCACGGCCTGAAGGCGGATGCCACCAATGCTGGACATCTCCTTCGCCAAACTGACGGCTGGAACAGAGAAGTATATGGCTCCTCAGCATGTCCGGCCTGCAATGGAGAAGCGACATGGAATCCTGCAGCTGGTCCCGGAAACCAAAGGCTCCTCCCGACTGGTAGAAACCGCTGCGTCCCCATATGCGGCAGGCTATCACCTGGTATAGCAGCCAGTTGTTTACGAGGAGGTTCAACGCTCTGTCCGGAGTCTCCACATTGATCGCGCCCAGGCAGTGCTTCCATGAATCCCAGACTTTTTCAAGATCCTGCCAGGCTCCGGCCCTGGAACTGTGCTTCTGTATGATGCTCCTCGCCTCCTCCTTGCTCTGAGCCCCGCCGAGCATAAAGACAACTTGCCTCTCCTGTCCTGGTGGAATTGTCACATATGTTTGAATTGCCGCACAAGGATCAAGGGCGGGCCCTACCCTGTTGGAAAGCCTCTGTCTGAACATTGCAGCAGGACTTTCAAGGGAGCCGTTGCGTCCGATAAATTCCGTACGATCGCCGGTGAACGTACGTTCGGATTCGCTTGTCTGTACAAAAATTATCACGCTGGAAAACTCGGTATTGAATGAATTGGTCAGGAAAATGGCGTTCGTCTGGGGATCGATCCTGCTGACCACGTGCATCGAGCTGCGCCCCTTCAATTCGCCGACTGCGCATTCAGCAAATGAAGTGACGGACACCTTCCGTTCACGGTCGGACAAGTTTCGAATCTTGATCAGGGCCAGCTTTACCGGAACGTCAACTGGAACATAGGCCAATGTCTCCGTGAAAATATCGTTCTGCCTGTGTTCGAAGGCCGAATAACCAAGGCCGTGACGGCATACATAGGAAGTCTTTCCGCGGGCGGGGCCTGGTGTCGGAGACCAGAACGCCCCTGTCTGCTCGTCCCGCACATAGAATGCTTCGCCTGATGTTCCGCTTACCGGATCGTTATACCATGGAGTAATGCGGAACTGCCGTGCATTTTCAAACCATGTGTAGGCCGATCCTGTCTCGCATATCACGCTGCCGAAGCTGCTGTTGGCAAGGACATTCACCCATGGTGCCGGAGTCACCACGCCGGGGGCGAGGATGATCACATATTCACGTCCGTCCTGGGTGAAACCTCCGTATCCATTGAAAAAAACCAGATCAGTCCTTGTGATAGGAATGTCCTTCTCACCGGCAGGAGCCGTCCGTCTTGGAACGAAGAACGGCAATTTTGCTTCACTCCGGAATCTCCGTTCGACCTGTTCTGCAAATGTCCCGGCCCTGTCCGTCATATAGACACGTGCCGCGGCCTGGAGGAGAAGCCGGTCCTCCTCGGGTATCTGATCCGTGGTACGGATGAAAATACCCCCTTTCTGATCAAGCATCTGCGCTTCCGAATCAGCGGATATCATTCCAGTTATCTCGTCACGGAGGGGCTGACGGTATCCTGAGATCGTATCCACCCAGATGACGAGGTCGAAGCGGAGCCCCTTGTTGCGGCAGTATGCATAGCAGCGCACTGCCTGACTCACCAGATCGATCCCTGTTGAATCCATTGCATGGATGAGCATGATCGGCAGATCACCGGAAATGCCATACCTCCACAGCAGGGACTGGTCCTTGTTGTTGTGGGAGATTATGCCGGCGCCGGCGCGGTGTCGTGCGTTTGCGTAAATGATCGAGCTTGCAAGGCGGCCGAACAGCTGGGCATCGGCTTCCGTGGCCCGGAGATGCTGGAGAAGCACCTGGCTGTGGGTCCATGCGATGTCGAATACGCGTTCAGCAAGGCGATAATCACGGTATTTATCTATGAGAAGCAAAGCCTGTTCCTTGGTCGACGTGGCTCCCATTATAAGATCCACCATGACAGATTCCCCGGCAGGAACAACGATCCTGCGCCTTATGGACGCTATCGGCTCAAGCACCATGCCGGCCGTATTTGACAGCCTGCCGACGGCATCCATCGCAGCAGGATTCGATAGACTGCGGGTCCTCCCGATAAATTTGTTGCGGTCGGTTTCAAACGAACAATCCTTGACCGGCTGTCCGTTGTGTACAACCATGCTTTTGAACATCCAGGGGACAATCTCCTGTTCTGAACGCGGACGGCGTGTGCACAAGATGGCGGATTTGTCGTGAAGCAGTACCGTCTGTATGAAAAGGCTGTTGAATACGGGGTGCGACATATCTGCCAGCTCTTCAGAAAGAACTACTTCCGCGTAGCTGGTCAGGTCGAGTGTTCTTTCCGAAGACGAAAGATTGCGTATTGTCATGCGCCTTATTTCAATGTCATCCTCCGGAGAGACTGTTATCTTCGTGTAGGATTCAATATCATTGCTTATGCTGCGGAACTCGACCAGGGCCTGGGAGAATATGACTTCATAGCTGCGGGGACGGATGCATGTCGGCTGATATGTGGTGGACCAGAATCCGCCTGATTCGGCATCCTGCACATAACAGTGCAACCCATAGCAGTCCCGCGTCACATCCTCCCTCCAGCGCACCAGGTCCATGCCCTGCCATCTGCTATATCCGCCGCCTGCGTTTGTCAGCATCACATTATATCGTCCATTGCTCAGCATCTGCACGCGCGGCACTTCAGAATCGGGATTTGTATAGACACGCGTTATTGATTCCTTGATCTGCGCATCTGTCTTGTTCGAAATTCCCGAATGGGGATGAGTGATGAGGGCGGATTCATTGAGAACTGCAGGAATGCGCTCCTGGAGAAGAAGCAGAGATGATCTCATTTCGGGATCCAGTATGAAACGTCTCTGCATCGGCCTGTTGAGGAGCACATGCGCCAGCGACAGCATGCTCATGCCGCTGTGGTGGGCCATATAGCTCCACACTACGGCCCTGTCCTGTCCGGCCGGTATGCGCATGGCCGTATAGTCCACCGCCTCATACATGCCCATCCTGCCCAGAATCCCATCTTCTGCGAGACGTTGCAAATTAAGGCACGCCTCCACGGGCATGCAGATGAGCCCCATCACCGATGCATATGGCGCTATTACCAGCTCTTCCGAAAGACCCCTCATAAGACCAAGTTCCGGAACACCGAATGCACGGTACTGGTATATCTTCTGTCCGTCGATCAGATTATATGACGATTCAGATATACCCCACGGGACCTGGCGCTTGTTCCCATATATGATCTGCTGTTTCACGGCGTTGCGGCAGGAGTAGTCTGTCAGAGTTCCTCCATATGTGGGCATAAGGAGGTTCGGCATCAGATACTCGAACATGGAACCGCTCCATGAAAGCAGGGAGGGAGGACCTGTCTCCACCTTGGCCTGCTGGCGTCCGAGAAGGAACCAGTGCTCCTGGGGCAGACGTCCCTGCGCCACTCCTATGAAACTGCAGAGCCTGGCTTCGGAAGCAAAAAGATCGTAATAGCTGTTGTCCATCTTGTGGCTGTCAATATTGAATCCGATGGATAGCAGTTTCCGGTCCGGCTGGAAAAGGAATTCCAAGTCCCAGTCCGACAGCTCCCTGCACTCCTCGCCAAGCTGTTCAAGTTCACTGATCCAGTTGCTTGCGCAGATGCTGGATTCAGACAAGTCGGTCCGAAGGACATTGAACCATTTGAGCACTTCATCGTCCTGGCTTGAACCGCCTTTGTCCATGGGAACATTCTTTATCCATCCGTCAATCCTCATTCCCCACTTCTGATTCAGGGACGCCATTTCGGAAAGAGTGCTGATCCGGTGCAGATCTGACAGCAGATCATTGAGCTCCGCCGGAGGAAGGATTTGGCTGGCTTTTTCAAATGCAGATCCGGAAAGGCAGTCGCCTTCAAGCCATGGAGCAATCTGGGCAATCTCTCCAAAGAGGTCTTCACATTGCGTCCTTAATGTCTTCAACCACCAGCGGACTTCGGCGTTTCCAATCAATTCCGTCTTCAACTGGGACTGTTTGGAAATAAGATCTTTCAGACCAAGATATATTTCATCCAGAGATCCTGCAGGCTTGGAATCCATGATGATTGTCCTGCACAGGGATATTATCGCCTGAAGTGCGTCTCTTGCATCAGGGGTGGAATTGTCGGAACTGGCAAGGAGCGCCTCCTCTTCAAGCAGTCGGGCCGTGTCCTTCATGCCTGCAAGCCATTGATCTGAAACTATGGGGGAAGTTTTAAGTTCAAGCAGGCCTCCGCGCAGTACAATGAGGGATCCGACCAGATTTCCACTGTCGACCGTGGAGACATAACGTGGCTTCATGGCACGGAGGCTCTTGGTTTCATACCAGTTGAAAAAATGTCCTCGGAACATTTCCATCTGTCCCATCGATTTGAAAGTGCCCTGTATGCGCTTAATCAAATTGCTCGTACCTACATATCCGAAATCGCGGGCCGCAAGGGTCGAGAGAAGACACATGCCGATGTTTGTGGGCGAAGTCCTCCACGCGATCTGGAATTCAGGTTTTTCCTGAAGATTGTCAGGAGGCAGCCAGTTGTTCTCCGGCCCCACCAGCTCTTCAAAATATCTCCAGGTCCTCCTCGATATCCTGCGCAGGAATTCCTTCTGGTTCCCGTCGAGGCTTGCACGGACATTCCTCGCCGGCCGGCTGATGAACCAGGCGACAGCCGGCGCCAGTATCCAGAGCGCCCCTAAAACCGTTGCAGCAACGAATGATGGACTTTCATCATGGAAAACAATGATGCAGCAGAAAATTCCTATGGCAGGATTGCTCCACATCCGTTTCAATACTGATATGAAGCTGGTACCCGCCCGTCTCTCAGCGCTTCTTGCCGTCTGCCATTCAAGAAGATTGCGTCCGGTGAACATCCTCCTCCAGAACGCCTTGAGGATCGCATCTATGTTCATTGAAGTTTCAAAAGGCAGAAAGATGATCTGCAGGATCTCCTGGAACAGATGCCTCAACTGCAGGTCCAGGGTGTGCCGTACATGGTAGTCCCAGGCGACTTTGCCGGGTTTTATGCACAGTCCCCATATCGTCTGGATGAATATTGGAAGGAAAAAAATGGACAGCATGACGGTGGTCCACAGGAAAATATCTTCAGGAAAGAATATGCAGACAATGAGGATCAGAAAAAATATTGCAGGCGAAACAAGGCTGCGCCGCAGATTGTCAAAGATCATCCATTTTGCCGTCAAAGACAAGCTGTTATGTATTATTCTGCCGGTTCCGTCGGGAACTGTCGGGAACAGCCATCTTATGATCTGCCAGTCCCCGCGTATCCAGCGGTTCCTGCGGCTTATGTCGACAAGATACTGAGAAGGATGATCCTCGATCAGGTCGACATCGTTGACACATCCGCATCTTGCATAAAGCCCTTCTATAAGGTCATGGCTGAGAATCGTATTTTCAGGGAACCTGTTGCCGACCGCCGCATCGAAAGCATCAACATCATATATCCCCTTTCCGAGAAAAGGCGTCGTTCCGATCATGTCCTGGTATATTTCGGAGATTTCATGCGTGTATGGATCGATCCCGACATCACCGGAAAAGAACTTGGAATATAATGATGTGGAGGCTCCAATAAGGCTCATTGATATCCTGGGCTGCATGATCCCGTAGCCCCTGGTCACGCATCCGGTCTGTGCATCGATCTTCGGACTGTTGAGCGGATGGGCCATCGCCCCCACGAGCTTCCAGGCTGCCGACGGCGGAAGCTGCGTATCCGAATCAAGGGTGATGACATATCGGACCTCCTTGAACAAATCCTGTTTTCCTCCGGAGACATTTATTATTCTTCCGGGTCTGCCGCGGATATACGAATTGAGGTCGTTGACCTTCCCCCTCTTCCTCTCGTATCCCATCCACTTCTGTTCGGACTCGTTCCATTCTCTTTTCCTGTGCAGCAGGAAGAAGACCTGGCTATCGCCTGCCGCATATCTCCTGTTCAGGGATTCGATGCCGTTCCTGGCGTAATCCAGCAGGGCTCCGTCCTTCTCCATTGTTTCCTGGTTTGAATCGGTGAAATCCGTCACAAGCGTGAAGATCAAGCTGGGATCGCGGTTTGCAACGTAGCATATTTCCAAGCCTGAAATCAGTTCATCGATCGATGAGGTCCTTGTGAGCATTGTCTGTACGGCCACAAGTGTTCTGCACCTGCCGGGAATCCCTTTCGAGAAATCCATCCGCGGCAATGAACGTGGAGATATCAGCGATGTTGTTATCCAGTTGACAATCGATATTGCTGATCTCGACGCCAGCATTATGACCAGGATTGAAATCAGCGCCAGGAAGACCTCCCTGTGAATGAGATCCGGCCATATTTCAAGTATTGCAGTTCCGGCAAGGACCAGCGACAGCATGGCCACCATTCCCAGATAGAGGAGGAGCGGATTCCTGCCCAGGAGTTTTTTTACGGCTTCACGGACCAGGAACCGGGGACGGATGATGCTTTCAAGTTCAGGCCGCCCTTTATCCACCAGGAAATAGCCGACGTGGGCCTCCCTGGGATCGGCTCCCTTGTTTTCCATCCTCTTCGTGGCAAGATTCACTGCTTCAGAGGCTATGCCCTCCTCCTTCATGCTGCTGTTCCGGGCAAGTTTCTCCACTACGTGGCGGTATGCGTCACGTGTCCGGAAATCCATCAGCCCGTAAATGCCGGAAGGATCCTTCCTGAGCTTTTTCTCCGTTATGCTCTGGTCTTCAATGAAAGGCTTCCAGTCGGTCTCGCCGAGAGCCCTCAGGCTTGTTATGCTGTTGCCTATGGACACCTGGTCTATGGCCTGATCCTGGCTTTCAGCCTGCAGTATCTGCTCAATCGTCTGCCCGTCCTCTGAAAGCTGGCGTTCAAGCCAGTTGATCACAAGCCCCAGGGAAAGATGCTGCCCGTGTATGCGCATCGTAAGTTCGGCTATGAACGGATGCGAGAGCTTCGGGGACTCCCTCACAAAATCAGCCAGTTCCGTTATCACCACTTTGGAGTCCTTGCTTGCGGCCGCCAGAAATCTATCAGCCCAGTCTATTGCAGAATTACGATCAAACCGCCGAAGGGCTATACGGTGTGCTACTCGGCGCAGGTTCTCGATGAGGGCCATCCTGAGCATGATAGGCATCGCCCACAGCTCGCCAAGGGAAAGATTCTGGACAGTCTGGTACGTCCCTATGAAATGCGTAAGGTTACCAACATCGACCCTGCCATCGGTATGTGAGACAAGTTCAAACGCCAGGTCATAGACTCTTGGATATCCTTCATGCTTTCCCGTCTTCAGACGCGGAAGCTGCCTGCTGTATTTCCTCGAAAGATATTTGCCTGCGAGAAGAATCTGCTCTTCTATCACATAGTAGTTGTCCAGAAGCCACTCGGCCGCAGGAGCAAGCTGACGGTTGTTGTCGAGGGCCTCCGAAGCAATCCGGTGGGCCTCCCGTATCACCATCTTGTTTTCCGCGAGCCTGGAAAGAAGGAGTTCCCTGCCTGGAGCAGGATCAACCTCGTGCTCGCCGGCAAGCGCGCGTGCGAACTTCGCAAACTGGTCACGCCCGAACAGCTCCGCGCGCAGAGGCGCCTCCACTACGAGGCTGTAGACATCACTGAGGCCTGACATGGCTGGAATTTGGATCTTCATATCTACAGTATATTCCAAAATTTACAGAATTCCTCTAGAGAATAGCTGTTTTATAATTCATACTGCAGGATTGCTGCACTAAAAAACTTCAAGCATGGCACTTCACTCGCAATCCCTGACATTCAATCATCCATACAGCGGCAGGACAATGACCTTTGAAGCCAAGCTCCCTGAATATTTCCATAATTATTTCCAATAGCTCAAACCGGTCCGATTATCGAGATGTCTTGGAGAAAAAAGGATGGGGCTTATCTCCTTGGAACTTTCAACTCCATGCCCTCTTTCAACTTTGCCGGATCCATTATAGAATTTATTTTTGCAAGTTCTTCAGGAGTGGCGTTGTAAAGAATAGCTATTTTACCTAGGGTATTTCCCTTCTTCACATGATAAATCTCGTAATCGTATGGAGATGCCTGGGAGGATGTGATATGCGGTTTAAGTCGCTTTGCTTCCGACGAGCCATTCGTGGCCGGCAGAGACAGCATCTGTCCGATTTTAATAATATCGCCCTCAAGATGGTTTGAATTACACAGCTCCTCAACAGACACACCTTTCTTTCGAGCTATTTTAGCAAGATTGTCACCATCAACGACGGTATATGTTTCAAAAGATTCATTTTCCGCCTTGATCTTGCGAACGACATGTTTCGTCTCGTTTAAAGATCCAGGCGGCTGGATGATTTCTTCCAATAATGGGAGTATATCCTCTTTTTTAGATGATTCCCCCTCCAGCACTGGATTTTCTCCACCTGTGACATCGACAGGTTTTGACCCCTTATTTTCTTTTACCTCCCCATTAGGAATTTTAACAATTTCATTCTCGGAATAGTTCTTTCCTTCCACCTTCCCCTTTTTTTCATCTTCACTGTCTCCTGAATTAAACCTCCAAGCATTAAACCAGACAAAGAATAGAATGATTAGCAGATGAACAGCCGCAACGATTAGGAATATTGAGATTATCTTGTTTGCTGTCCCTGTCCAAGTATTTGACTTGTTTTTAGAATTACTCATTGGAACTTGCTCCTACGGAAGATTGAGGCTGATCAAACATCCTCTTTACGGCACGGTACCAGGAATGCAGGACAACAAGGCTGTAGAGACGTTCTCGTGAACCTCTGTCTCCTGCACTCTTGCATCGCAGCTTAGCCACCATTTCTGGATCGACCAGCCCTGCTTCGTCAATGTTCTTTCTGTCGAGCAGGCTGTCGGCGGCCTGTCCCGTGGCAAACCAGCGGTCTGGAGCACGGAATGGCGCCTTTCTCCGACGTATTACCGACGGTGGCAGCAGACCGCTCATCGCGCGCCGCAGTATTGCCTTTTCGCCATATTCTGAATCATGAAGCAGACGGCGAGGTATTCGTCCGGCAAATTCCATGAGGCGGTGGTCCATGAACGGTGCACGCGCTTCAAGCGAACGTGCCATGCTCAGCTTGTCAAGCCGCAGATTGATGCGGTCCGGAAGCCGCAGACGCTGTTCGAAGAGAAGCATCTGCCCCAGCGTATCCAGACCGCCAGCCTCACTCTCCATGCAGGAGAATCTCCGGTCGTCACGGTCACATCCGAGCAGCAGTTTTATCTCATTGGAAGAGAAGACAAACTCCTCATCTCGCAGATAACGTTCCAGCGGTGATGCACTTACTTTATTATCCTCTGTCTCGCCTGGCAGCCAGGTGCACGCACGTTTGAACTTGGAGTAACCGGCGAACAATTCGTCTCCTCCTTCTCCGGCCAGCACGGTAATTATACCCTCGGCCCGCACTGAGCGGAACACGCGGTCGGTCGGAAGAAGAGCATCGGTCGAAATCGGTTCCTCGACCCAGGCAAGCACCTCCTCAAGAGTTGCAGCTTCCTCTTCTGACACGCGCCGAAGGATATGTTTGGCCGACCAGCGGGAGGCAACCTCGGTGGCAACCGGACTTTCATCTATGTCACTCTCAGCGAATCCAATGGTGAATGCCGTAACCTGACGCGGTGAAAGCCTCTTTGCCCCGATAGCGAACACGCTCGCAGAATCAAGTCCAGCGCTTAACAGGAATCCCATGGGAACCTCGCTCTCCAACCGAATTCCGACAGCTTCATCGAGACGCTCGTGCAATTCTCTGGCCCATCGCTCAGTCTCTGCATCATCAGGCTGATGCCCGTCGTCACGTTCCGGTCTTGCCGCCCAATAACGATGTAACTGTGGCGGACTTCCACGTTCCAGGATTAATAGATGTCCTGCAGGTAATTTGTTGATATCCTGCCAAGGCGTCCGTGGACTTGGGATATATCCAAAACGCAGGTAATCGTGGATGGCACAGGGATCCACGGGTGGCAGTCCGTCGCCGAGCAGTCCGCGTAATTCAGATGACCAGCGCAGCACACCGTCATGATATCTCCAATAAAGAGGTTTTTTTCCAGCACGATCGCGCCCCAGAATGAGACGGTGATTGTGACGATCCCACAGGGTGAATGCCCACATGCCCACAGCCTTGTCAAGAAGTTTCAGTCCATCCTGTTCGTAGGCATGAACAAGCACCTCTCCATCAACGCGGCTGCGAAAACGATGGGCTTCGGCAAGCGAATAACGCAGCTGATGATGGTTGAACACCTCTCCATTTATAGTGAGTATGATCTGCTCGTCTTCATTATAGAGGGGCTGCCCTCCTCCAGCCTTGTCGATTATCGCCAGCCTCCGGAATCCGAGCACCGCATGTCGGTCCACATGCCATCCTTGGCTGTCCGGTCCACGATGGACAAGCCGATCGAGTTCCGCAGCCGTGGCAAGCGGACTGGACAGATGTCGATCAGGCGAACATGCTCCAAGAATTCCACACATAACTAAGCCCTTCCTTAACTGCCACTGATTTTATTTTCCATAATCAGCCAGAGGAGATCTTCTTTTTCTCACGATGATCTTGTTCCTGCAGTCCATTACTAATATCTTAGGAGACATTTTCCCTGCCTCCTTCTCAGTATATACTCCAAAGGACATTATTGTAATTATATTACCCGGACTTGCACGGTGGGCTGATGCACCATTGACCTTGAAGGATTTGCTTCCATCCTTTCCTGGTATGGCATAAATTTCAAGCCTCTTCCCATTGGTATCGTTCACACGAGCATCTCCTCGTAAGGATATATGCCAGCCTTCTTCATTATGTCGGTATTTATCTCAAGGCTACCATCGTAATCAAGAATACTCTCTGCTACTCTTGCTCTGCGTATCTAGCTCTTACACATTATCAGATTCATCATAATATTACTCTTTTTATGCTTTTAATTCAGTAATAGTACCAAATAGACTCATAGTCACTTGTCTTCTCCCCGTCTCTTTCAAGTCTCTTTAGATAATCATATATTGAAACATCGGTGTAAAGATAATCATCCGCAATCCTAAGCCTCTCCTCCCACGGATAAAACCTGTAGATCCTCCTGCCATTCTGAAGAATCATGAGCGGTTCATGGTCCTGCCAGGCCCTGAGATGTGATTTGCCGAGCCTTGGGACATTGAACACCGGTTCGTCAAGCCTTTCAATTCCGGGAAGCAGCCTCGCTTCCTCTTTCCTCTCCTGCTCAATGCGTGCGATTGGAACCCTGAAATCGGCTGTTTCCTCCTTGCCCTTCGTATTAAAGGTGTAATAAGGATCAATACCGCAGAGCTTGAGCGTTTTTCTCAGAAAGCAAGTCTCATATCTCCTGCTGTTGTAATAGGTGAACACCTGCTGGTTATATATGTTCATGCCAAGTGATTTGATCTTTTTCACGGCAGACATCACGTCTGGGGTTATCTCTGTTGGTGACTCGACATGTGTCACCAGGCATATCTCCCTTTTGCCCCATTCATGGAAACGGGACATTGTTTCAAGGAAGGGATAATTTATCCTGAACGGCAGGGTTACTAACGTTCTTGTTCCAATCCTTATCCTCTTTATATGCTTCATCTCCGACAACTGGGCAATTATCCAGTGCAGGTTTCCGCTTGATAGCGTGAGAGGATCCCCTCCGGTGATAAGGACTTCCGTTATGTTCCTGTTGTTCTTGAGCCAGTTCAGCGCTTTCTTCAGCATCTTCCCTGTAACTTGGCCCCGGGCAAGATCCTTGATTTCCCAATTCCTCTGGCAGTAGACGCAGATCTGAGGACATGAGTTGAAGGGCTTAAGTATCGCAACCTGAGGATACCTCCGGGTAACACATGCGACAGGGCTTGTGGAAGCTTCTCCCATATAGTCAAGGCTCTCGCCTGATATCCTCTTGGAGGCAACGCAATCACAGTAATATTCCGTCGGCAGCACCTGCGCCCTGATGGCCCGATCAAAACTGCATCTCCCTTCACGGTTGAACAAGGACAGGGAGTATGGGGTAATCTGCACTGGTATCCTAAATTTTTCAGCGGCAAGAAGCCCGTCCATTTCATCCTTGTCCAGGGAAGTCAGCCTGGAAATAATCCTATGGTCATTTATTACATTCTTGAGCTGCCAGACAGGATTCATCCAATCCGCCTCCGAAGCTCTGAAAAAGTCAAGTATTTCTTCCTTGTTCTGTTCCCTCCTGGATATCAGGTTCGCATCCAATCCCGTCTTAAATTTTTTAAAAGACCCGAAAAGAGATGCGGAATACTTGTCCAATTCCCTTGAACGAGTAATAGCCGCATGGGCATCTTCTTTCAATGACAGCATGCACGAACATTTGGAAAGCATGTTTGATTTCCCCTGGATTCCTCTGAAGAGGTAGATGAACTCCAACAGGAAGCCTTCGCTTACATCCTCAAGACCATCCTTTTGATTTCTTGCAATTGCACATAGCTTCGAAAGTGCTGAAAATCCGGCAAGCTTCTCATTTTCCGTCCTGATAATATTTTTCAAGACTCTTATGCATTCCTTTGCAATATGCTTTTCAGCTATGTGTATATCCTTGAACCTTTCCGTGGAATATATGTTGAAATAATGCCTTTCAAGATCGTTAAGGTACTTAAAGAAAGAATCCCTGGCTTCATGAAGAGAAGAGGAAGATTCAAGTATCTCTCTTGCTTCCGGGCATGATTGCCAAAGTTCTTCGGATAAATCTTTTAAGCTGAAAGAAATGAGCTCTTTTTTCATCTGGGCGTCTCCTTTTTTAGGATTGGATTCAGAATCTGGACTTGACTGCAACAACCACAATCAGGACATTCAGGTAGACCACTGATGCTGTCATCGCATACTTTTTCCAGTCATCCATTGTGGCGGGACCTGAATCGTCAGCCTTGTGTCCGGCGTAAAATCTGATGTCGACATATCTGATAATTATAACTGTTGCCGCAACAATTATGTATGCAGACCCGTAAAGGATCAAATCGCCTGTTTTTGCGATCATGACTACTGAAGCTAGAAGTATTATGTTTCCCAAAAGCATCCAGTAAAGCCTGAGAAGACATCCGGAACTGTTTTCAGAAGAGGGTGCGTTTTCGGTTTTCATAACCGCCTCCAGTAATTTTTGATTTACTGGATGGCGGCCCGACCATCCAAAAGCCTGTATCGGCACACCGACACACCCAAGGCACGATAAATGCCTGTAAAATCAATGTCAAGCAAAAATAAATTAATATTAATATTTAGACGGAACCTTTATAGTCATTCCAACTTTCAAATCGTCTGGCTCCTTTATGGAATTTAATCTTACGAGTTTATCGGTAGAAGTAAAGTAAAGACGGGCAATCTTGCTCAATGTGTCGTCCTTCTTCACAGTATAAACCTCGTATACACCCGCTACTGATGTATTATAGTCCGGGATATGGGATTCAAGCTGTTGAGTTTCCACAATGACACTGGTTTCTGCAAGTGAATCATCTGAATCCTTCGGCTTTGCAGGCAACAACAGTACCTGTCCGATTTTAATAATATCATCTTCTATGTTGTTTCCCATGCGCAGTTCAGCTACGGATGTTCCTGTCTTATGGGATATCTTTAAAAGATTGTCCCCTTCGGCAACGATATATGTTTTAAAAGCCTCACTTTCCATCTTTAGCTTGCCGCTCTTCACAGTAGCTTCTGGAAGGGGATGCGGATCAATCTCCTCCAATTCTGGGATAATGCCATCATCTTCAGCTAATTCCCCTGATGTCTGAAGATTTTCCTCTTGAACGACATCAGAAGGTTCAGCAGCCGGCTTTTCTCTTTCATCCTGAATTGGAATTTTAACATCATCATTCTCAGAATTATCCTTTATCTGCAAATCTCCTTTTTTTTCGGTCTCTCCACCCCCGGGACTCAACCGCCAGACATTAAACCACCCAAAGAGTGTAATAATTACCATATGGGCAACTGCAACAATCAAAAGTATTGCGAGTATCTTGTCTGGTGTTCCTAGCCAGTCGTTTGATTTATTTTTAGGATTATTCATTAGGATTTACTCCTTACGGGATACTATCTTTAGAAATTACAGGTCGCGTTTCAGATTCATCCATCCGCCAAAAAATCACTGAGTCTCGGCAACCTTAAGATTAAGGTTCAAGGTGGCGACGGCAATACACGCCTCGCGTAAAAGAGAGAACAAACGCATCGACGGGAATCTGTCCACCGCCACCTTGAAAAACCTCATATTATTTCTTTACTGCTGGAGGAACGGAGGGAACCACGGGAGCAATAACAGTAAATTCATCAACTTCTATGATTCCATTGGCATTTTTGTCAGCTTTCTTGGCATCTGCTTCATTAAGATTATATGCTGCCATATATTCAACAACGGCAACTTTTCCATCTTTGTCAGTATCAGCTTTTGTGATCTCTGCAGCTTTAGCTGAATCAACCTTTGCTGCTGGTTCGGCAACCTTTGCTGCTGGAGTTGTAGAATTATCAGCCTTATCACAGCCGACAATAACAAATCCCATAGCAATAACAAAAACCATTAATTTCTTCATTTGATAAATCTCCAATTCGTTTTGATTAAAATTATGAATCAATAAAATAATTTAATTCTTCAAGACACCTCCTTTTCCTTCTGTTATGTATTAAACGTGTGGCATGTATTTATCGCTTTAACATTGGCTGATTCAAAATGTTCAGGAGCGAATCATTTAGAAGCAAGTCTTGATTGATTCATCGACATGATCAGTTCCGAGGATGAATAGTTTTGCATGACAGCCCGGCAGGTTCTGAAAAGACAATCTGGATAATTTTTCAGAAGAGAGTGTATTCTCGACATTCATAACCGCCTCCAGAAATTCTTAATTCTACGGGATGGCGGCCCGACCATCCAAAAGCCTGTATCGACATACCGACACACCCAAGACAGTTTAAAACATATTTAAAATATTGTCAAGAGGTTAAAGGATATTTTCCGCAAATACAGATAAGCCGGCAATGAATTCAAATCTGTAGCGCGCGTTCTGTCGAGATCCGTAGCGATATCCATTTTTCAAGACCGGCAAGGGCGTATATCATAACCCCCACGCATATAATCCTGATCCATGATTCAAAGGGAATCGGAGCGGACTGGAAGAATCGGTTCATGGCCGGGAAATACGTGAAAAACAGCTGCGCAATTATCATGGCTGAAACTCCGGCAATCAGCCAGCGGTTCGAGAAAACACCGACGGAAAACATGGAGCGGGTCAGGGAACGGCAGTTGAACAGGAAGAAGAGTTCCCCAATCACAAGGACACCGGCGGCGACGGTCCGGGCCTGATTTATGGAAGCACCGTTCCTGCTCTCATACAGGAAAAGGCCGAAAATTCCCATCACAAGAAGAGACCCTATGAAAATAGTGCGTATGGCGAGGGACCTGGTCATTATGGCCAGCGCAGGATCCCTGGGAGGCGCCTTCATGATGCCAGGCTCCTTTGGCTCGAAGGCCAGCATCATGCCAAGGCATAAGGCTGTCGACATGTTCACCCATAGTATCTGGACTGGAAGTATGGGCAGGGTGGTTCCTGCGAAGACCGCAACCATTATCGCCAGCGCCTCACCAAGATTTGTCGGCAGCGACCAGACGATGAACTTCTTCAGGTTGTCAAAGACGCAGCGCCCTTCCTCGACGGCCGACTCGATGGATGCGAAATTGTCATCTGTCAGCACCATGTCGGCCGCCTCCTTTGCCACTTCCGTGCCGGTAATCCCCATCGCGATCCCGATATTGGCCTGCTTCAGCGCCGGAGCGTCGTTGACGCCGTCGCCCGTCATCGCGACAACATATCCGCGCGACTGCAGGGCCTTCACGATCCGCAGCTTCTGTTCCGGAGTCACACGGGCAAATACGCTTGTTTTATCTACGCAACTCTTGAGATCCTCGTCTCCGAGTTTCTCAATATCCCTGCCGGCAATTGCATGGAGCCCGGCTTCTCCGTCCTTTGAATATGGATCCTTCTTCAGACCGAGCTGTAACGCGATGGCCTTGGCCGTAAGGATATGGTCGCCTGTAATCATCTTGACCCTGATACCTGCAGAATGGCAGTTCTTCACAGCCTCTATGGCCTCCCGCCTGGGAGGATCTATCATTCCCTGCAGCCCCAGGAAAGTAAGGGATGCCGTTATGTCCTTGTGGTCAATCCTGTCCATCGCCGAAGCAGGATTGAAACGTGCAAATGCTAGCACACGGAGCCCGCCTCCTGCCATTTTCTCCACCTGCACCCTGATTGCATCAGCTGAAACCGGGCAGACATTTCCATTGTCCTCCATCTGATCAACGCATTTCTCCAGGATTTTCTCCACGGAACCTTTCAGATATATTGTCCGCCCTCCGTTTTCCAGGACATGAAGGGTCGCCATATACTGGTACTCGGACTCGAAAGGGATCGAATCCTTCCGGGGAAGGCTGGGGATGCCGTCCGGGAAAAGCACGCGCCCCTTTCCGGCCGCGACAATCAAAGCGCCTTCAGTCGGATCACCCTCGACAATGTACGCCTCTTCTTTTCGGACGACACGGCTGTCGTTGCAGAGCACTCCGGCCGCAAGACATTCCCCGAGAGCCTTCGAAGGAACAGCTGGACTGCCTCCTTCCATGATCTCAATCTTTCCGTCCGGATCATAGCCTGTCCCTGATACCCGGTAGGACTTCCCACCGCTGAATATCTCCTGTACGGTCATCTTGTTCTCAGTCAGCGTACCTGTCTTATCGGAGCATATTACACCGGTGCTTCCAAGAGTTTCCACGGCAGGCAGCTTGCGGATGATGGCGCGGCGCGACGCCATGCGCGAGACGCCGATTGCTAGGGTGATTGTCACGGCTGCAGGAAGCCCCTCGGGAATCGCGCCTACAGCCAGTGCGACAGCCGCCATGAACATGTCGACAAACTTCTCACCCCTCAGCATCCCCACTGCAAGAGTAAGTGCCGCCAGCCCCAGAATGACATACAGCAGGAAATGGCTGAACTGTGCTATCTTGATCGTAAGCGGAGTCGCAAGATCATCAGCGCTCGATATCAGTCCCGAAATACGCCCGACTTCCGTGCTGTCACCGGTAGCGACAACGATCCCATGACCCTGGCCGTAGGTTACAAAGGTTGACGCATATGCCATGTTGATACGGTCCGCAAGGACCGTGTCCTCGTTGAGGGATCCTGTTTTCTTCTCGACCGCTACTGATTCTCCGGTAAGGGCTGATTCGTTCACCTGCAGATCACGGATATTGACAAGCCTGATGTCCGCAGTCACCTTGTCGCCGGAGGAAACCACGACAATGTCCCCAGGGACTAGCTCAGTTGAGGGAATCTGCTCCTTTCTTCCATTCCTCAGGACTGTGGTCTGGGCGGTCATGGAACGGGAAAGCGCCTCAAGGGCCTTCAGCGCCTTCGCCTCCTGTAAAAATCCGATTATGGAGTTCACAAACACTACGCTGAATATGACCGAGGCGTCGACCCATTCCTTCAGGCAGAGGGTTACAAGGGTGGAGGCCAGCAGGATATAGACTAGCGGCTGATGGAACTGGAGGAGGAACCTCAGCCATGCCGGAGTCCCCTTCTTCGGCGTGATCTGGTTTAATCCGTATATTTCCTTCCTGTTTTCCACCTCTTGCGTAGAAAGTCCGCTTGCAGCGTCGGTACCAAGCATCTTCAGGATTTCAGGTTCCTGTATTGCGTGCCATCTTTCCCCTGATGAAATTTTAGTTCCTAATGTCATGTTCGGCTCCCTTGCCATTCCTTACCATATTAAGTTAAAAATTATTTTTTTAAAATTCCAATAATCCTGGACTTGTCCTTGCTATGGATTTCACCGCCGGAATTCAGTATCTGCATATTTACTTTTTCGTCGAGGGCCATAAGAGGGATGAAATGCTTGTCATCGAATCCTGAAGTCTCCCCGTAATTCAACGTTATGACTTCTGCCCCTTCGGAAAACATCTCCTCCAGGCCTGAGTAATCAATCCCGGGCCCGAACAATATTTTCCCTTCTCCACGACCGCCGGCGATCTCGCTTTTCTTCAAATCCACAGGAAGGCGGAAAAGCCCTTTCCTCCCGAAAACCTCCTTGTATTTTATCAGTGCAAGCGCATTGGCCTCCTCGTTGGAGGTCATCGCAAATATATTTCCTATCCCTGACAAGTCGATTTCATCGCCTATCTTGTCATCAAGGATGTTGCCGCAATATGAAACAATCCCCTCTCGCCCTGCGGAAATTATGTTCTTCCGGTTGGTGTCCACCATCGCAACCTGAATCCCCTGCTTTTTAAGCTCCGCTGCTATTTTACGTGCCCACCAATGGGCTCCTACAAATATTACGCCCTGCGGATCAGGAGCGGTGATTCCAAGCATGCGCGCAAGCGGCAGCGATATCAATCCATAAAAAACCACGGTCCCTATGATTATAAAGAATGTAAAGGGGACGATCTTGGAAGCTTCGACATATCCGGCCGTCTGCAGCTGGATTGCAAAAACAGATGCTATTGCAGCTGCAATTATACCGCGCGGAGCCATCATCCCCAAAAATATCCGTTCCTTCAGGGAAAGGCTGTTCCTGTCAGCGCACATTGCTACAGACAGCGGCCTTATTATCAAAATCAGGACTATGAGAAAAACAACGCACTTGTAATCTATATAGTTGAAATCCGAGAGCTTGAGCCTGGCGGCAAGAACAATGAAAAGCGTCGAGATGATTATCAGCCTCAGATCCTCCTTGAAATGGATTATGTGCCTGACCGAAACAAAGGTCTGATTCGCAAAAATAATCCCCATAAGGGTAGCTGTCAGCAATCCTGATTCGGGCTGTACGAGATTTGAAACAGTGAAGGCGCATATCACCGAGGCAAAAGTCAGGGGATTGTCTAGGAAATCCGGGATCCAGCTGTTCCTAATCAGGACCAAAATGATGGAGGAGGCGCTCAAGCTCAGCAGGAAACTGATGAACACTGTTTTTGAAATGCTGAATATGACCACTGTCAGCGCACCCTGCACTCCTCCTGACATTATTGACTCAAAGACGACTGTCGCAAGCAACGCCCCTATCGGATCAATGAAAATCCCCTCCCATTTCAAAGTATGTCCTACTTTTCCCTTGGGCCTCACATGTGAAAGCAGGGGCAATATCACTGTCGGCCCCGTAACAACAAGCACTGCTCCAAAAACAAGTGAAATCTCAAGGGACAGTCCAAGGATGACAAGGGCGGAAAGGGAAATCAATATCCAGCTGACAACAACACCGGTTGTCACAAGGTTCCGGATTGTACTTCCGACCTTCTGCAATTCATTCAACTTCAGGTTCATCCCCCCTTCGAACAAGATCAGCGCGACTCCAAGGGAGACAAATGGAATTAGAAGATCCTTGAAGATCAGGTCGGGATTTATATAGCCCGTGACCGGACCTGTCAATATTCCTACAAGAAGCAGAATCAAAATCGCGGGAATCCTGTATCGCCAGGCCACCCATTGAGACAGCATGCCAAGGAATATTATAAGGGCAAAAATCAGAAGGAAGTCATGTGTCAACTTGAAATCTCCCGTTATTCCTTGTCGCCGTGTTCTGAAACATAAAATTCTTCCATCATCTTGTCATATGCCTCCGGGGAGATTCCATGCGTGACATCCTTGTCCAGATATTTTTTCATGAATTGCTCTATGTTAAGCCATTCATCCCCGATTTTGATTCTTTTCGTCCAGGCGCAGACCTTTACTAGCTTTTCCAGTTTGCCGACAATCTCCTTCGTCTCCAGCAGCCTGCAGGAAATCCAGCTTATGCAATCCGATAGGAATTATTGATAGTGAACCTTAATTGTCTATGGACGAATTATCAAGCATGGGCGAGGTTAATCAGATGCTTTCCCATTCCATCTCCATTTGATGGAACGGAAGCAAGGACAAATATCCGGCTCATCTTTTGTCAATTGCCGAGAAATGGTCCAGCTATTCAATGTGTGGCATGGCATTAGGTTCCACCTGCAAGTGTATAGTAGATGTCGGGAAGGCGATTTCCGCCCCGTTCTTTTCTATGATGCGACCAATCTTCAGCAGGACATCCTGTTTGACCTTGTGAAAGCGTTCCCACTTTTCAGTTTTGGTGAATGTGTATACGAAGAAGTCCAGAGAACTTGCACCAAAGCGGTCGAAGTTGACCATGAGAGTCAGTTTGCTGTCGATTTCCGGATGCTCCAACAGCATGTCTTTGACTTCCTTTGTGATGCGTTCCATTACATCGAAATCAGCATAACGGATTCCAATGGTTTCATAAATGCGGCGGTTTGTCATACGTGACGGATTCTCGATGATGATGGTTGAAAACAGGGAATTCGGCACATAAATCGGTCGTTTATCAAAAGTACGGATGATCGTCATGCGCCAGCCTATTTGTTCTACAGTACCTTCGATCTGCCGGTCAGGACTGCGTATCCAGTCTCCGATCTTGAATGGACGGTCGAGGAAGATCATCATGCTTCCAAATAGGTTAGCCAGCAGGTCCTTGGCGGCAAAACCAATGGCAATACCTCCGATACCACCAAATGCAAGCAAACCTGAAATGCTGTACCCCATGGATTGCATGCCAACTAGCATGCCGGTAATGACGATGGTTATCTTGCCTAGGTTACAAATTACGGTTAGCGTTGTGCGATCCAGTGCATCTTCAGATGATGAACACGTCTTGATGTAGTTGGCTTCCGCCTCTTTGATGGCGCGTACCAGAAACCAAGTGATAATTGCCACTACACCTATCCTGCGCACAGGATCAACCATGAGGAATATTGATGATTCACTCTGCTTCTGCGCAATCTTGGCGGCAAAGGAAATTCCAATCAACCATAACATCAGGCTGAGCGGTCTATGCGCGGCCGCAAGCAGGGCGTCATCCCATATGTTAACTGTGCCTGCCGCCTTCTGCCGCAGCTTTTTTAGAACGAGATTGGCGGTAAAATTTACGGTTACAGTGGCCAAGACCACCAGGAAAACATGTGAGAGCCACCATTCGTCACCGTAAAAGAAACCTGCCAGCTGTGAGATGTAATCCTCCATAATAGTTCCTTCCGCTGAACCTCTGATTGTTGCGTACAATATTCAAGTTTCCATGGATTCTCTCAGGAAAAACTCTTACTTTTAATCATGTCATTTTCAAGTGCATGGTTTAAAATATATGCACAAAACAAATGCAACTTCTGTCTTTTCCTGTTGCATTTCCATGCTCCATAATCTATATGTTAGAATTAACTTTGTGAACTCAAGGAGGCTTTTATGAATGCTGAACTTTCCTACAACAATAAAAAGACTGAACTGAAAGTGCTTGAAGGATCAAACGGCGAAACCGCAATTGATATCACGAAACTGCGGAATGAAACAGGATTGATCACATACGATCCCGGATACCAGAACACCGGCTCCTGCCAGAGCGCGATCACCTTCATCGACGGGGAAAAGGGCATTCTCAGATACAGGGGGATTCCTGTTGAAAAGCTTGCCGAAAAATCAACATTCATAGAAGTCTCATACCTTCTAATATATGGCAAGCTGCCAAACCGCGAAGAAAGGGCTCAATACTCACAGCAACTCTCCATTAATGCACTCCTGCACGAGGACATGCTGCATTATCTGGAAAACATTCCTCCTACGGCCCATCCCATGACCCTTCTCAGCAACATGGTCAACTCACTTTCAGTCTATTATCCCGGATTCTACGTGGAGAACTATGACAATGCGACCTTCCATCTGATGGCGGCGCGGCTGATCTCCAAGATAAGGACGATGGCCGCCTTCTGCTACAAGAAATCCATCGGAGAGCCTTTCGTCTATGCCAGGGAGGATCTCCTCTACGTCCAGAATTTCCTGAACATGATGTTCTCCAGCCCGGTAAAAAGCTATGAACTGGATCCGGACATCATACGCACGCTCGAAGTCCTGCTCATCCTCCATGCCGACCATGAACAGAACTGCAGCACGTCGACCGTCCGTCTTGTCGGATCAAGCAAGGTCAACCTCTACTCATCGATATGCGCCGGCATCTGCGCGCTCTGGGGTCCTCTCCATGGCGGCGCCAACCAGAAGGTCATTGAGATGCTGGAATCCATCCAGAAATCGAGTCTTTCACCAAAGGATTGCATAGAACGGGCAAAGAGCAAGGACAATCCGTTCCGCCTGATGGGATTCGGCCACCGCGTCTACCGCAACTACGACCCGAGGGCAAAGATCCTAAAGGCATATTGCACGAAGCTCTTCAAAAAGATGAAGACAAATGATCCTCTCCTGGAAATCGCCATGCAGTTGGAAGAGCTTGCCCTCTCCGACGACTATTTCATCGAACGCAAGCTTTATCCGAATGTTGATTTCTACAGCGGAATACTCTACCGCACTATTGGAATTCCGACGAACATGTTCACCGTCATGTTCGCCATGGGCCGCATGCCAGGCTGGATCGCACACTGGCGTGAAATGCACGACAGCCTGCCGTTCAAGATCGGGCGACCAAGGCAGATATACACAGGTTCCCCGCTGTCAGAATATGTTCCGATTGAAAAAAGAACCTGATCCTGATTCCTAATAATGAACATCATATCAAACATCTATAACAGGCTGATCAGTTTTGTCAACGAGGTGAAGAAGGCGGATTTCACCTACATGATAATCTTTTCGCTGATCGTGGGGACCGTCACCGGGCTCATCGCCGTCTATTTCATCAAGGCGATCTTCCTGCTCACGGATCTTTTCAAGGGAATGGCCCTCGAAAGGAACTGGCTCTATATTGTCCTGCCTGCCATGGGGGGGCTCATCATCGCCCCGATATTCCGTTATCTCGCCCCCGAAGCCAAAGGGCACGGCGTACCGGATGTAATCATGACAGTCGCCGCCGGACGTGGACTGATAAGGCCCATCGTAGTATTCGCAAAATCCATCGGATCAATTATTACCCTCAGTACCGGCGGATCCGTCGGACGCGAAGGTCCGATCGTCCAGATCGGCGCCGGAATAGGCTCTTCAATCGCACAGTTCCTAAAGCTGAACGAGAGCAAGACCATCACTCTTCTTGGGTGCGGCGCCGCGGCAGGGCTTTCAGCGACATTCAATGCTCCGATCGCCGGCGTCATCTTCGTAACCGAAGTTATCATGAGGAGATCAGGAGTGCGCGAATTCAGTTCAATTGTCGTCGCATCTGTCTCAGCATCGGTCATAAGCAGGGCGATGCTCGGTGATGATCCGGCCTTCCATATCGACCTTCCACCTCTCTTCCAGCTGAAATCGCATTGGGAGCTGTCGCTGTTCCTCCTGCTGGGAATTGTCAGCGCCGTAGCCGGAGTGATGTTCATCAAGACACTTCTTGCCTCGGAGCTGGCTTTTGAAAAGACGAAAAAGATACCTGACATGCTGAAGCCTGCATTCGGCGGACTGATATTCGGATTCCTCCTTTTCTCCCTGCCGGAGCTTTATGGCCCGGGATTTCCAGCGATGGAGAAAGTCCTCAACGGTGATCCGAGTTTCGTCCTGCCTCTGCTTGTCATCCTTGTTTTCGCAAAGATAGTCGGGACTTCGACATGCATAGGCTCCGGTTCGTCCGGCGGCGTATTCGCCCCTGCCCTTTTCATCGGAGCGATGACAGGCGGGGCATTTGGAAAGGCAGTCCAGGACTTCTTCCCGAATTTCGTCACTGAGCCAAGAGTCTACGCAATCGTCGGGATGGCCGCGGTGTTCAGCGCCGCCGCACGGGCTCCTGTCACCGCGATAATCATCATCTTTGAAATGACCAGGAGCTACCAGATAATCCTTCCGCTGATGTTCGCGACAGTCATAAGCGTCGTCGTCGCCGAATGGCTGAACAAGGAAAGCATCTTCACATGCCAGCTCGCGGCAAAGGGCATCGATGTCTCATCCCTGGAGAACAGGCCCATGCTTGAGATGATAAAGGTCGAGGATGCGATGCTGCCGATCGACAAATGCCTCACCGCCCCCGCCTACATGCCGCTCAGGGATCTCGAGGCGTACCTGCATGAGAACGACAGTCGCCGTGCGCTGGTCGTAGACACACATGAAAAACTCTTCGGGATTGTGACAATACAGGATCTTTATCATCGTCCGGAGCTTCTTGACACCGGGATTGTCGCCGACATCTGCACGAAGAAGCTTCTCACGGTCTATCCTTCGGACACTCTTGAGGACGCAATGCTTATCCTGGGTGGAGAAGATATCCAGTCGCTCCCCGTCATTGAATATTCCAGCACGAAGAAATGCCTTGGTGTCCTGAGGAGAAGGGATCTTGTGACCGCCTACTCCGAAGCGCTTCTGAAAAGCGAGAAGAAAAAGCAGTTCATCCAGAAGCTCAAGTTCAAGAAGGCCACGAACACCGAGTTCGTTGAATATGTGATGAAGAAGGGGGATTCCTCCGTCGGCATGAAGATCAGCGAGATAAAGCTTCCGGCGAACTGCAACATCATAACCATATTCAGGAAGAAGGATCTCCTCGTCCCCAAGGGGCACACCGTCCTGAAGTCCGGGGATCTCCTCGTAGCCGTAGTCGAGAACCAGGATGAATTCATAAAATCTCTTCAGGCTGGATGATTGGCCTGCCCGTGCCGTACGGCCAGGGATGAATGGATTGCTGGATGGTTGGGTTTATTAATAGCCTTGATTCATCTTCTCTTTAACGGAGCACGGTTTTTTACCACGCCGAATGGCTGTGATCCAACCCGCGAACTGACGGACAATCAGCCTACATCTCAGTCGCCCTCTTCAATGTCGCCGCCCTGCGGGGGCTTTTTCTTTTCTACCTTATCGATTTCCCAGGACTTTCGCCCTGTCTACTATACGTATACGTATATTTGCATATAAGAAATATCTCTGCAGGCTTGAGTCCCAGAGGGACGAAATGGAAATAGGCAGGGGCTTCAGCCCCTGTTTATTGCCGTGGTTGTG
>Ga0209417_1000723_pt1 | contig 71050 bp, 54 predicted proteins | sample RifGroF2_FD_184002 | JGI IMG/M metagenome (GOLD analysis project Ga0209417, IMG submission 184002) | Groundwater microbial communities from Rifle, Colorado, USA - Groundwater F2 (SPAdes) (version 2) | ecosystem: Environmental > Aquatic > Deep subsurface > Groundwater | place: Rifle, Colorado... | reverse complement strand
GTATATGTTACGTTCTCACGGGCCTGTCGGCCAATACCACCTATTACGCCCATGTCCGTGCCGTCGGGGCCGGCGGCAATTACACCGCCTACACAGGTGCCGTCTCCACGGTTACATATACTTTGCCCCCCGCTGTCTCCGCCGCGCCTTTCATAACCATCAGCACGAACAGCTTTACCTTCACTTGGAGCGATGGCGGCAACCCGCTCAATACGCGCTACGCGGCCGAGCTCTCCAGGAACAACTTCGACACTCTTATCGCTTCCGCTTCCACGCTGTCCAATAGCACGGTTTTCTCCGCCCTGACGCCAAATACCGTCCACCAGGCGCGCGTAAAGGCCATTAACTTCCTGGGCCTGGACGGCCCCTACTCCAGCCCGGTCCGTTCTACGACCACCCTGGTCACCGACCCGCTCAACGCGGCCCAGCCGTTCACCGCGGTCTCGGCCAGCACCCTCACCTTCACCTGGGCTTCCGGCGGCAATCCCGGAGGAACCTCCTACACCGTCGAGCTGTCAAGCGCGGGCTTCGCCCCCGGCACGGCTATATCCTCGGCCTCGACCCTGGCCCTCAGCCAGACCTTCGGCGGCCTGCTGCCCAACACCACCTATTACGGCCGCGCCAGGGCGGTGAACATGGACAATGTGCCGGGCGGTTACTCGCCGGCCGTAGCGGCGGTCACTTTGCCCCTGCCCCCCGCCCTTGCGGCCGCGCCTTTCAGCGGGGTGACCAGTTCGGGCCTCGCGTTCAACTGGACGGCCAACGGCAACCCGCAGAACACTACCTATTTGGCCGAGATCTCCAAAGATAACTTCGTGAGCGTTTCGCTCTCCTCAACCACCCTGAACATCCCGGCCGCTTTCACGGGCCTGACCCCGAATACTACTTATACGGCCAGGGTCAGGGCAATAAACTTCTCGGGGAGCGCGGGGCCATATGCCGATACTTTCGTGTCCACCGCCACCTTGGCCGTTCCCCCGCAGTCCGTGGTTTCCTCCTTCACCTTGACCGACAACGGCCTGACAGTACGCTGGTCAGCGGGCGACAATCCCTCCGGGACGATGTACGAGACGGAAGTCTCCACGCGGTCCGACTTCGCGGTGCTGTGGGCCAGCGCCGCCGCCGCGGGCGTGAGCGGGAATTTCGCCCTGGCTGCGAACACGACTTATTACGCCCGCGTGCGCGCGCGCAACCACAACGGCAGACCGACCGCGGACCTGGAGCTCGGCGGCGAACTCACCTACGCGGCCGCGCCGGCCGTCTCGGCCAGCACCACAACGGGCCCGGTCAGCGTGACCACCTTCAGTTTCGTAAACACGGTCTCCACCGGGACGGGAGGCCTGGTGTTCTACCGTACCGTCTGGGACAGGGACGCCACTCATGCCTGGAACGATCAGGAACCGGGCTGGACCGCCCTGGCGGTCCTGACGACCACCGCCACAGGCAACGGCTTCTGGTTCCTCCACCTGCGCAGCTACAACTTCAATGCGCTAGGCTACAAGACGGCCGACATCGGGCCCTTCCACGTGGCCTTAAGCACGGTAATGCCCCCGGGCCAGCCCGTCCCGGTGCCGGGAGCCTTCACCGCCACCTCGGGGATCACCTGGAACTGGCCGCCCGCCCTGGCCTTCGGCGACACCACTATTTCCACCTATGTAGTGTCCGTAGGCACGACGCCGGCCGATTTTAATGTGCTGGTCGATTCCGAGATCGGCCCGCTGGCAAGCTTCACCCTGGACCCGGCGGCCAACGGCAAGACCTATTACCTGAAGGTCAAGGCTATCGACGAAGGCGGGATCTTCAGCCAACACTCCGCCGTCTCCAGTCCCGGAGTGCTGGTGGACCGCACCGCGCCAGCCCGCCTCGTGGCCGTGCAGTCAGACCGCGAATTCTCCTACGATTCCGCCGCGCTGTTCTCCTGGTCCGCGTCCGCGGACCAGGAAAGCGGGATCAAAGCGTACCTGCTGGACCTTGGAACTACCGTCAATGGGAATGATATCTTCAACGCTAAAAACATGGGCCTGGCGCTTTCCTCCCTGGAGACCGGGCTCCCCAGCGGCAAGACCGTTTTCGCCCGGGTGCGGGCGGAAAACAATGCGGGAGGGGTCAGCGATTATTCGGATCCCGGCCCGGGCATCCCGGTCTGGTCCCTGAGTCAGGAACCCCCCATGGTCCAGCCGTATAACTGGCCCAACCCGTTCGATCCCCTGGCCGGGCCGACCCAGATAGGTTTTTACCTGAAAGCCCCTGCGAAAGTGACTTTAAAACTATTTACCCTTGAGGGGAACCTGGTGTATGAAGAAACACGCGGTGAAGGTTCGGCGGGCAATAAGGTCTGGCCCTGGGCCGGACGCAGCGGCACGGGAAAAATTACGGCGCCGGGCGGCTACGTGTGCATCATTGAAAAGAAGTATGCGGGCAAAACGGAACGGCAGCAATTCAAATTAGCGGTACTCTATTGAAAATTATGCTACATAAAATAAACAAGATCGCGTTAAAGCTCTCCCTATTCGCCTCGCTCTTCGTGCTGGCGATCATCGCGGCGATGACCTGGATCCTGCTGCAGCAGGGCGAGCAGCTGATGACCACGGAGATGAAGCTCCGGTCTATCGCCTACGCCCGCTCGGCGGGAGAGGCCATTTCCCCCCAGCTCGACACTTTTACCCTTCATTTCAACACGCACGAAATGCTGAAGGAAAAGGGCGTGGAATACGCCGGCATACTGGACGCCGGCAGCAAGGTCCTGTCCCATACGGACCCGCAGAAGATAGGCGGCATCGACAATAGCACGATCGCCCGGATAGCCTCGGGGTCCAAGGACGCGCTTGTCCAGCAATATACCAGCCATGGCGTTTCCTATTTCGACATTTCGGCGCCGGTATTCTCCGGCAACCGCAGGACGGGAACCGTGCATATCGGCTCCACGAGGGCTTCCGTGGCCAGCAGCCTGAGGGACGCCAAGAGACAGGTGCTGGTAGTAGCCGGTATAGCGGTCATACTGGACATGCTCGGCACGATCATTATAGTCGGGTGGATGCTGCGGCCGCTGCCCGTGCTGGCGAAGGCGGCGCGCGACGTGGGAGAGGGCCGCCTGGACATGCAGATCAGTTTTTCCACGACGGATGAAATAGGGCAGCTGACGCAGGCCTTTAACCAGATGGTCCTCAGCCTGCGCGAGAAGGAAATGATCCGCAGCACATTCGGGCGCTACATGTCCAAAGAAGTGGTGGACGGCTTCCTGAACGGGAAAGTGTCCATGGAGCTCGGCGGCGGGGAGCTGAAAGAAATGACGGTGCTTATGTCCGATATCCGGGGGTTCACTGAGTTTTCCGAAAAGCTGCCTCCCCAGGAAGTGGTCAATTTATTGAACCGCTATTTCACGGAAATGGTACACGCCATCGGGGCGCACAGCGGAACCGTGGACAAGTTCATCGGGGACGCCATCCTGGCCGTTTTCGGCTGGCCCGTGTATACCCTTGACCACGAGAAACTGGCGGTCAGCGCGGCTTTGGACATGAAGGCCCGCCTGGTCGCGCTCAACGAGACCCTGGTGAAGGAAGGCCGCAAGCCTATCGCGATCGGCATCGCCATCCATTCGGGCAAGGCCGTAGCCGGCAATATCGGCAGCCAGGAGAAGGTCCAGTACACGGTTATCGGCGACGCCGTGAACGTTACCTCCCGGATGGAAGCGGGCAACAAAGAGTACGGCACCGACCTGATAGTGAGCCAGCCTGTTTACGCGGCGACCAAAGAGCATTTTGAATTCAAGGATATAGGAGAGAAGCCGGTACGGGGCCGCAAAGAAACCGTGCATATTTACCAGGTTCTAGGCCCTAGAACAGACAGCCGGGCATAGCCCCGCGAACAGGAGACGAACCGAGGCAAGAGAGGAAATTAATTATGAACGAACCCATCAACAGCAATAACCCGTCAACGATCCTCATGGTGGACGATATGCCGGCGAACCTGGCGCTGCTGGCCGAGATGCTGAAAAACCGCGGCTACAAGGTGCGCGCGGCCCTCAGCGGGAAGTTCGCGCTGCAGGCCGTCCGCAGCGATCCGCCCGACCTTATACTTCTGGACATCAATATGCCCGTGATGAACGGCTTCGAGGTGTGCGCGGAGCTGAAAGCCGACGACAAGCTCAAGGACATACCCGTTATTTTCCTGAGCGCCCTCAACGAAACGATGGACAAGGTAAAGGCCTTCGGCACCGGGGGCGTGGACTACATCACCAAGCCGTTCCAGCTTGAGGAAGTGGAGGCGCGCGTCGAGACCCACCTGGAACTGCGCAGGCAGAAACGCCGGCTGCAGGAGGCCTACGACAAGCTGCGCGAGCTGGAAAATTTGCGCGACTCTCTTGTGCAGATGATCATACACGACCTCCGCTCCCCGCTGACAGGCACCTTCGCCTACCTCAAGCTCATCAGGGACAACACGGACCACACGCTTTCAGCGGTCCATTCCAGCTACGTCGCAGAAGCCATGAAGGCGGTTATGCAGATGATCCAGATGGCCTGCGATACCCTGGAGGCGAGCAAGCTGGAAGAGGGCCGGATGAAGCTGAAAACGGCGGTATGCGATCTGGGCCGCATCCTGGAAGACGGGATCTCGGGAGTGAAGCCTCTCTCCGGGAGGCGCGAGATCCGGCTCACCCCGCCGGCAAGCCCGGTAACGGTGCTGGCTGACCGCGAACTGATCCTCAGGGTCATCCAGAACCTCCTGTCCAACGCGCTGAAATTCACGCGGGACGGCGACCTCATCCTGCTGGCCATCGAGCCCGCCGGCGACCTGGTCCGCGTAAGCGTAAAGGACAACGGGCTGGGCATTGCGCCGGAGTATAAGCAGAAAATATTCAGCAAGTCCGCGCAGAGCGAACTCCGCGCCGGCAACCAGAGATACTCCGCGGGCATGGGCCTTACCTTCTGCAAGCTGGCGGTGGAAGCGCACGGCGGGCGCATCGGGGCAGACAGCGAAGAGGGCAAGGGAAGCGCCTTCTGGTTCGAGCTGCCGGTGAACGGCCCCGCGCAGGCGGCGCCGGACCAGCCTTAGGGGCAGGGCGGACGTCCCGGGAGCCTTGCGCTTACGCCTCGCGGCCGGAGGGCTGATATATTTTATTGAACAGCCGGAAGCTTGCGGCCAGGGCCGCGTCGATGCAGGAAAGGGAATACGGGGTCAGCGTCTCCGCCTCGTTCAAAGGCAGCCGGTAAAGACGGCAGTAGTATGCTACCTCTTCCCGGGCCCTGGCCAGAACGGCATTCACCGAAAGTTCGTCCGGCGAGGCCTTCAGTTCCCTTTCCAGCGCGTCAAAGTTCAGCAGGGCGTAGGTTTCCCTGATATGACGCTCCGCGTCGGGGTCTCCGCCCGCGGCCTTGTTCCCTTCATCTACCCTGGAAACCGGTTTCAGCGCGGAAAGCTTTTGCTTTATGAACTCCTTGCTGCCGGCCATCCAGGCGCTTACCGCCTGAAAATTAGCGGCGGAGATAAGACTGTCCACCTTGCTCTTGAAGCCATCGATCGTTTCCATGGTAAATTTCCCGGCGTACACTTTAAGGACGAACTCGTCGCAGATCTCCTTTAGCGTCCCTTTTTGGAGGTCGTATAAATGCTGCGACATGTTATTGAGCGAGGTAAGGAAGAATTCCTGTTCGCCGGCATAGGCCTTCGGCATCTTCCCGGTAAAATTTCTCAACCCCGCTATAAGCATCGTTTGATCTTCCAGTTTAGGCATAAGCTTTTAAGAGGCGTCCGCTTCCCTGACCGCTTTCAGACCAGCCGGCGCAGGCGCCCGCTGGTCCTTGCTCAAGTATAACTTCCCTCCGGGCCGGCAGCTATTCGGAATTCTGCCCGGCAGGCGCAGTAGTATTACGGAAGGGGGCCGCGGCGTGCACGGCTCTCCCGCGCGCGGATATTACCTATAACGCCGCGTATAACTCCTAATTGCCGCCAAAGGCCCTGGGAAGTATCCTATTAAAGAACACAGGGGCAAGTTCCGCCTGGTCCGTCTCAAGGCTGGAACTGAAGCCCTTTGTCCGCGGACAGATTTGAACCTGGAGGTTGGGATCCGGATATGAAGGAACCGATTTATCCCCGAAGCACGCCCAGCGTCCTGATGGTGGACGACACCCCCGAGAACCTCGAGCTGCTTACCGGCATGCTGAAGGGGCGGGGCTACAAGGTGCGCGCCGCCGTCAGCGGCGAACTTGCGCTGCAGGCCGCCCGCAACGATCCGCCCGACCTTATCCTTCTCGACATCAGCATGCCGGGGATGGACGGCTACGAGGTCTGCACGCAGCTGAAGGCCGACGAAAGACTGAAGGATATCCCAGTAATTTTCCTGAGCGCCCTGAGCGAAACCATCGACAAAGTGAAAGCCTTCGGGATCTTTTGCGTCGATTACATCACCAAGCCGTTCCAGTTCGAGGAAGTGGAGGCGCGCGTTGAGACGCACCTGGAGCTGCGCCGGCAGAAACTCCGGCTGCAGGAAAACTATAACGAGCTGGGCGAGCTGAAAAAACTGCGCGACAGCCTGGTGGACATGCTCCTGCACGACCTTCGCCCGCCGCTGACCGGCATCTGCGGCTATCTGGAACTCATCAAAGCAAAAGAGGGCGCCTCGCTCCAGGGCGAATCGGCCCGCAGCCTTGCCGAAGCCATGAAGACCGCGAAACAGCTCGTCCACATGGTCGGCACGGTCCTTGCCAAAAGCAGTCTGGAAGAAGGGAAGCCGGCGAAAGGCCCGGCACCGGACGAGACCGCGGCGCGCCCCCCGGCGGAAAATTATTAACCGCAGTACGTTCCGCGGCGGCAGAACTATGGCTATTAAGACCAAGGACCTTGAAAAGCTGCTTGACGTTTATGCCCTGCTCACCTCCACGCTGGACCTTGAAGCCGTCCTGACCCGGGTGCTGGAAAAGGCCGGGGACGTGCTGCAGGCCGGGGCCTCCGATATCATGACGTTCGACGCGGCTTCCGGCGAGCTGGTCTACGAAGTCATACTGGGCAGGACCAGGGCGCCGGGCGGGGACCGGCAGCGCCTCAAGCTCGGCGCCGGCCTGGCCGGGTGGGTGGCCAAACACCGCAGGGCGCTGCTCGTCGAAGACGCCTATAAGGACCCCCGGTTCTTTTCCGGTTTCGACAAAAAAGCCGGTTTCCTGACAAAAAGCGTGCTTTGCCTGCCGCTTGTCGCCAAAGACCGGCTTATCGGCGTGGCCGAACTCATCAACAAAAAAGACGGGGCTTCCTTTACTCCGGGCGACCAGGAACTCTTCACCCGGTATTGCGACATCGCCGCCAGCGCCATAGACAACGCGCTCCTCAAAAAGAACGCGATAGACCAGGACCGCATCACGCACGATATGGAGATAGCGGAACAGATCCAGAGCGCTTCCCTGCCCTCCGATATCCCGTCCATCCCTAACCTGCGCGTAGAATGCCGCAGCATAGCCTGCCGCTATGTGGCCGGCGACGTTGTCGATATAACAAGGCTTGCCGACGGAAGGCTGGCCGTGCTGGTGGCCGACGTCTCCGGCAAAGGCGTGCCGGCGGCGCTCTTCGGGGCTAAATTTTCCGCCGATTTCGAGCATCTCGCCCAGGCCGACCCCGAAGGCGGCGCGCTCCTGGGCCGGTTGAACGCTATCGTCACAAGACGCTCGAAACGGGGTATCTTCATCACCGCCGTTTATGCCGTGATCGACCCCGCCACCGGCGCCGTGGAGTTCGTCAACGCGGGACACCTCCCCCCCCTCATCGTCGGCCCGCGTCCCGGCGACTGCCGCCCTGCGGGCGCTCCGGAGTACCCGCCCCTCGGCGTGCTGGACGGGCTGCGGTACAAAAGCACCAGCCTCGCGCTGGCTCCCGGGGAACGGATAATTTTTATGACGGACGGCGCCTGGGACGCCAAGTCTCCGGCCGGCGCGCGGCTCGGTCCGGAGAAGGTCCGGGAGATCCTGGCGGATTGCCCCGAGCTGGCGGTGCCCAGGCTCATGAAGGCCATCACCCGGTTTACCGCCGGGCAGGCCCTGGCCGACGACATTACCGTGGTGGGGGTAGGCTACGGGGATTACGAGGAACGCACCTTCCCGTCGCAGACCAAGTCCCTGGCCCCGGCCCGGCAGTTCGTGGAAAAGCTGGCGCTGGCGCACGGGTTAAACGACAGGACTACCGGGGCCATCCTGCTGGCGCTCACCGAGGCCGTGTCCAACATAATCAGGCACACCTACCGCATGAACCCCGACGAGAAGATCCGCATAGGCGTCGGCCGGGGCCCGGAGCAATTCGCGCTGCACCTCCGCGACTGGGGCGACAGGCAGGATCCCGGGCGCTTCGTCTCGCGCGATCTTGCCGACATCCGCCCGGGCGGGCTCGGGGTCAGGTATATCCGCGAGGTAATGGACGTGGTGGAGTTCGACGACAAGCTCTGGGACGGGAACGAGCTTCATATGCTGGTCCGCGGGAAAGGGAAAAAATAGCTATGCAGATAAAAACCGAAGTCCTGGAAAACAGCAGGCTGGGCCGCACGGTCGTGATCTCTACGGACGGGGAAGTGGACATGCACGAATCGCCCAGGCTGCGCAAAGCGCTGATAGACTCCATAGCGTTCAGGCCGGCGGCCGTGGTCGTGGACCTGGCGGGGGTAACGTTCATAGACAGCTCGGGGGTGGCCACGCTGGTCGAGGCCATGAAGCTGGCCAAAGCCGCCGGAGTAGAGCTCATCCTGGCGGGCATGAACGACAAAGTGCGTGACGTCTTCGCGCTGGCCAGGCTGGATAAATTCTTCAGGCTCGCGGCCACGCGCCGCGAAGCGCTGGGAGCATAGGCCATGGAGCACATAGCGGGAGAACTGGGCGCCAGGTTCTACTCGGGGCTCCGCTATATCGGCGGGATGGGCTGGCTGTTCGCCGATACGCTCTCGTTCATTTTTATCGCGCCTTTCGACAGGCGCAAGCTCCGGGTCCGCGGCGCCCCGGTCCTCGAGCAGATGGTGCGCGTCGGCTTCTCCAGCCTCGGGATAGTCTGCCTGGTGCAGTTATTTATCGGCGTAGTGATAGCCCTGCAGCTGGCCAACCTCCTCCAGAGATTCGGCATCAAGGAATACGTGGGAAGCGTGGTCGGGCTGGGCATCTTCCGGGAGCTGGGGCCGCTTATGACCGCTATGATCATGGCCGGCTACGCCGGAGCGGCGATGTCGGCCGAGCTGGGCACGATGGCCGTAAGCGAGGAGATAGAGGCGCTGCGCGCCCTCGCTATCTCACCGGTCCGCTACCTGGTGGTCCCGCGGGTTATCGCGGCGGCGCTGATGATCCCCTGCGTTACCATGATAGGGGACTTTGTAGGCGTCCTTGGAGGGATGGGCATCGCCTGGACCGTCCTGCACATCACACCGGACCTCTTCGTCCAGAAGATGCTTGAAACGCTGGTCACCTCGGACGTGGCCGTCGGCATCTTCAAGAGCTGGGTTTTCGCGATCCTGATCGCCCTCATCGCCTGCTTCGAGGGCCTGCGTGTCGACTCGGGGGCCGAGGGAGTAGGCAAGGCGGCCACTCGCTCCGTCGTGTACTCTATCGTGATGATCATCTCCGCGGACTGTTTGTTCGCCGCGGTATTCCGGATAATCCTGGGGCGCTGAATTTATGAGCGAAGAACAGCAGAAGCCGATCGTAGTCAGGAACCTGGTCAAGAAATTCGGGGACCAGGTAGTTCTCGACGATCTCAACTTCTATGTCAATAAAGGCGAGATCCTCGTCATCATGGGCGGCAGCGGCTGCGGCAAGTCTACGCTGCTGCGCCTCCTTATCGGCGCGATGCGCCCCACGTCCGGGATCATCGAGATGCTGGGAACGGACATTGCGCGGCTCGACGAAGAGGAGCTGGACGCTCTTCGCAAGAAGACCGGTATCCTCTTCCAGTCGGGCGCGCTCTTCAACTCGCTGACGGTGGGAGAGAACATCGCCCTGCCGCTTAAAGAGCATACCAGGCTTTCGCCGGACGTGATAGGGATCATGGTCAAAATGAAACTGGAAATGGTCGGTTTAAGGGACTTCGAGCATCTTAAGCCCGCCGAGATCAGCGGGGGCATGAAAAAGCGCGTGGGCCTGGCGCGCGCCATGGCGCTGGACCCGCGGATAATGTTCTACGACGAGCCTTCGGCCGGGCTTGACCCCATCGCCAGCGCCATGATCGACGAGCTGATGATGGACCTGAACATAAAGACCGGCGTGACCTCGATAGTAGTGACCCACGACATGGGCAGCGCCTTCAAGATCGCCCACCGGATGATCCTGCTTTTTCGGGGCCGCGCCGTGGCGGTGGGAACGCCGGCCGAGATCCGCGCTTCCAAAGACCCCCTGGTGCAGCAGTTCATAAACGGCCTGGCGGACGGTCCTATCCCGCTGCGGGTATCGAGAAAGGATTATGCGCAGGACCTGCTTGAACCCTTCCTGGAGCGATTTTAGCCTGAGTTCAGAGGAGAGAATATGATAACGCGATCTGAGATCAAGGCCGGGGCGGTCATCCTGGGGGCGCTTTTCCTGGGGGGCCTGATACTGGTCGCCTCCGGGAACTGGAGCGCGGCCTTCAAAAAGAAGCAGACCCTGCGCATCCTGTTCACCGACGTCCAGGGCCTGCAGGTAGAGGACCCTGTCCGGGTAATGGGCCTGGACCTCGGGAAGGTAACAGGCATAGAGGTGACCCATTTCACGGACGCGGCGGGCCGCCGGGCCGCGGCGGTGGAGGTGACCGCCAGGGTGACCTACGCGGAGGCGTTCGCCAAAGATACCGGCGTCGCCGTGGACCGCACGCTGACCGGCATCACGGTGCTTACGGTAGTGCCCGGGCGCGCCGCGGAGAAGCTGGCGCCTGGGGAGAAAATAACCGGGCTCGAACCCGTTGCCCTTACCGAACTGGCCAAGACGGCCGGGACCATTGTGCGGCGCATAGATGATTTTGTCGCGCTGCTGGCGGATAAAGAGCTGGCGGGCGCGGCCCACGCGGCCGTGGTAAATCTCAAGGAGACCAGCGAACTGGCCCGGTCCGTGATGGCCTCGCTCAACCGGTCCATCCCCGCCGCGGAATCGGGCATCGTCAACAGCGTAAAGAACCTCGAGCAGGCCTCGGGCACGATGAACACCGTCCTCGCGGGAAACAAGGACCGGATCGCCGGCACCCTGGTCAATTTACACGCCGCCTCCGGGTCGCTGGCACGGACCGTTTTCCGCATCGACAAAGTGATGCTGAAAAGCCGGGACCCGCTCATCCGCACTTTTGCCAATGCGGAAAAAGCTTCCGCCAACCTCAAGGCGGTAACCCGCCAGGTGCGCTGGCAGCCCTGGCTGCTGCTGAAAAAACCGGATAAAGCTTCCGAGCTCGAGCGCGGCGCCTACAACGCGGCGCTGGACTTCAGCGAAGGAGCCGAGTCGCTTAACGATTCGGTCAAAGAACTTGTGGCTTTGATGGCCGCCTCCGACGCCAGGTACGGCGGGAGCCCGCTGAACGCCGAAAAATTCAACGCCCTTGTCGAGCAGGTCCACAAAAACCTGGAAAAGTCCGTGGCGCTGGAAAGCAGGCTCTTGAAGGACCTGACGGAGAAAAAGGAGTAACGCCCGGCCGGGAAAGCCGGGCTGGATCTGCCTTAGGGCTGATTTTTCTGTCCCGGCTTTTCAGGCTCCTGCCCGCCTTTCCTCTTAACCGACCAGGGCCTGGCGCTGGTCTTTTCGGCTTCAGGCGTGAGGACGTTATCCAGGATCTCTTTTATCTTTTTCTGGTCAAAAGGCTTGGTCAGATAGCCGGCGGCGCCAAGGTTTATGGCTTCCGTTATGATCTCCAGCTTTTCATTGCCCGTCAGCATCCAGATGATAGGCATGGTCCCGGAGGCTTTCAGCAGCCGCAGCACTTCCATTCCGGAAATTCCCGGCATGTCTATATCCAGAAAAAGCAGGTCCGGTTTGTCTTTCTTGATCATTTCCAGCGCGGTTGCTCCTTCCGCCGCGATAACCAACTGGCAGGAGTCGCAAAAAGACTTTTCAAAGAGAGACCGGATGATAACATCATCGTCCACTATCATGACTTTGCAGCTCATTTTCCCTCCCCGGGCCAACCTGTACATATATGCGCAACAACTATCTGCTAAGCTATGAACATGAGACACCTTCTACTGGTCGCTCTCCTGGTATCCTGCTCTTTCGCCTCCGTGCCTCAGCAGGCGCCGCGGGAAGGCCGTTTGCGGCTGTTCAACACCCACACCCTTGAGCGTCTCGACGTAGTTTACAGCCGGGACGGCGTCTACGATCCGCAGGCGCTGGAAAAACTAGACCATTTCCTCCGCGACTGGCGGACGGACAGGGTCAAACACCATGATCCGCGGCTCTTCGACCTGCTCGACGAACTTGCCTCCAGGGTAGACCGGCCCGGAACCGAGCTGCAGGTTATCTGCGGCTACCGCACTCCCGAGAGCAACCGGCGGCTCCGCACCCGCGGCTCGGGCGTCGCCGGCAACAGCCTGCATATGCAGGCGAAAGCCATCGATATCCGCGTTCCCGGAGTACGGACCTCCCGCCTGCGCGACACGGCGCTGGCGCTGCGCGGCGGCGGGGTGGGCTACTACCCCGGCTCGGATTTCATCCACGTGGACCTTGGCCGCGTCCGCCGCTGGTGAGCCTAGCCGGCGCTACCGCGCCGCCAGCGTAGCACGCTGGTCGAAGGCCGCGGCCTCCGCCGCGTCGCGGCTGTAGATATCGTCAAAAAACCGCACCTCGCCGTTCTCGCCGACCGCGGCCGTTCCGTACTGGACCAGCACGGGTATCGGTTCGGTCAGTTTTACCTCTATCGTCTCCGCCCCCAGCATCGCCGCCCGGATCCGTTCAGGCGTCCACTCCGGCTGTTCGCGCAGCGCCCAGACCGCCAGGGCCTCGGAATTAGCGACCCGGATACAGCCATGGCTCAAGTCCCGCGCCGTTTCCCGGAAGCCGCTCCTTGAAGGCGTGCCGTGAATATAAACGCTGTTCTTGTTGGGTATCTGGAACTTGACCAGCCCCAGGGAATTATTCGGCCCCGGCCTTTGCCGGAGGTAGAGCAGGCCGGCCCGCAACTGGTCCAGGAGCGCCGCGCTTACCGTTCCGGAGCTCACCACGGCTTCCCGGGCGTCGATAACCTCGAAATCGTTCTCCTGCAGGTAGGCGGCGTTCTTCTCCAGCTTAGGCACCAGCTCCGCGAGCTGGATGCTCATCGGGACGGTCCACGGAGGGCGGAAGACTATCTCGGTCAGCCGGCTGGAGAAAACCGGCGTCTCGTGCTCAAAGGCCATGCCGACCACCACCTTCTGCGACGGCGCGTCGCCGGCGTAAAGACGGAATTCCGGGATATTGACGATTATGGGCGGCCTGGCAAAAGTGCGGGGCTGCCAGCGCCACCGCTCCAGGGTAAGGCGCAGCTGGCGCAGGCGCGCGGCCAGCGGCGTATTGAGCTGCCGTACCGTCGCCTCGCCGAGGATCCCGTCCGGGGCCAGCCCGTGCCGGCGCTGAAAGCGCTTAACGCCCTTCACGAGAGCGCCGGAATACAAGTCCGGGACCAGCACTGCTTTCCGCGGGATATCCCCCACGAGCTTCAGCAGGCGCGCCAGGCGCGCCGCGCCGGCGTAGCGGTCTCCCGGCCTGACAGGGGACCGGGAGGCGGGCAACTGCCCGCCGTCGTCCCTGGCGGCTAATCTGGCATAAAGCTGCACGGCGCCGACCAAGCGGCGGTACGAGGGGAACGGCGGCTCCAGCGCGCTGAAAGCGCCGGCCACGTCATCGGCTGACAGGACGCGTTTGAGCAGGAACTCCGAGGGTTTGCGGATGTCGGGGCCGAACTCGAAAGTAGAATGGAAAGCCTGCGGATTAATGCGGCCCAGGTGCAGGTCCAGGATATAGCGCATCGCGCAGATGGTCAGCGCCAGGTCAAAGCGAAGAAGCTGTGATTCAGAGGCGCGGCGGCCCTGGGGCTCAAGCCCCGCGAGACGCTCCGCCCACAAAGGGCTGTCGTAGTCCTGGGCCAGCAGCCCTTCGTTGTCGGCCGCCTGCAGCCGCTTGATGACGGCGCGCGCCTTCACCGTCGGCTTGTAATTCCGCACCCAGACCAGAGCGTACCCTTCGGACCGGTACAAGTCCCCTATCTCTCCCTGGTAGTCGCCGAACTGCGGCCACCTGAGGGTTTCCAGGCGCCCTGCGCCGATGATGCCCCTTAATTCACCTTCTCCCTTTGCGGAGAGCCGCTGCCGGTCGGAGACAGCGGCCGCGCCTTGCGCCGCCTGCGCGCAGGCCGGAAATAATCCGAGCGCGAATATCGTCGCGCTTAGAAACACTCCCGCGCCCGGTGCGGCCTTGAATAATTTTGCGAACATAATGCTGGGCCTGTTCCCGACTGCCGGCGGCGGCCGCTGATAGCGCTTTTTTCAGGGCCCGCCCCGGCGCAGCCGTGCTACTCGGCGGTCATCTTGTTCTTAACTTTTCTCACGCCGTTAATATCGCCTACGACCTTGGTCACCAGGCTAATTTCCGCCAGGCTCCCGGCCTTGCCGCTCACCGTCACTACACCCTTCCTGGTTGCAACAGAGATTTTAAGAGCTCTGGTCGAACGATGCAGCAGCAGGGCCATTTTGGCCTGGGCGGTAACGGAGGCGTCGTCGATCCTGTCTCCCGGGATCCAGGGGAACTTTTCCGGGCCCTCAGGCACGATCATTTCGTTATTCACGCCCTTAACGCCGTCGACATCCATAACGCAGTCGTTAGTGGTCCCCCTCTGGGCGATGCTGGTGGCGAAGCCGCGCAGGGTCACGATGCCGTCCTTGACCTCCACCTCGGCCTTGGCGACGCTCTCGCTGCGGTGGAACAGCAGGGTTATCTTCACCTTGTCGCTGAGCCACGCGTCCGAGTTCGGGGTAGGGTCGCCTTTTACCTCCAGCTTGTTGTCCACGCTTATAACCCCGGGCAGATAAGCCACCGTCTCCTGGGCCAGCGATTTGCGGGAGTTTTCCGCGACGCTCCCCGTCAGGGTGACGACCCCTTCCTTGGATTCTACCCTGATATCGTCGCCCTGAAGATAGCTCCGGAACACATACGACTGCCTGGCGGCTAATTCTATGCGGCTGTCCATATTCGAAGCGGCCACAGGCCCCGCGAGGACAGCCAGGCCCGCCGCAGCTGCCAGCAGCAACAGGTAATTAGTTTTTTTCATGATTCGTTCTCCATTATCGCCGATTCTGTCTTTTTTAATTTATCCCGCGCTTTTCCCGGTACCCCGGAACTTAAGCGGTTGCCGCGGCTGTCTTATTCGGCGCGGACCCTGCTCTCGCCCTTTTCGGGAACCGCGGTCTTTTTCTCTTTATGCTTTCCAGTTTCTTTCCTGGCCTTGGAGGCTCTTTCCAGCCTGTGCACCTCTGAGGCTATGTTGCGCACCTTGACCGCGGCCGGGCCGAGCTTTAGACCGAGTTCTTTGGCTATCCTGCCCCAGCTCGCTTCGGGCGTTCCCTGGCGCAGCGCCACTATCTTATGCAGGTTCTCGTCTTTCTTAAGGCCGCCGGGCATGCCCTGGGCCAGGCCCAGCACCACGGCGATCTCCCCGTAGTGCAGTTCCTTGTAGTGAAGGCCGAGCACGCGGGCGCCGTCAACCCCGAACTGCGCCTTTATCTTGTGCGCGACGCGCTGTTCGCCGCCGGGCCGGGCCGCGCTCTTATCCAGCTCCGCGGCGCTGGCCTGCAGCTGCAGCTCTTCCTTCGATCTTTCCTGGGCGGAGGCGGGAGCGGCCGCCGCGCAAAGCAACGCCGCTGCCAGCAGGAAAGCTGAAGTTGATGTTGTTTTCATACAGTTACCCGCTGCGACCGTGCCGGCCCTCTTTCTGCGCGCATTTTATACTATACCCTTCCCGCGTCCTTCCCGCTATGCGTATATATACCCGCAACGATAAGTAATTTCCGCGCAAGCCGGGCTCACTTGCCCGTCTTGGCCGCGCCGGCCGGCTTTTCTGGCAGACCGGCGGGAGCGCTGCCGCCCATAGCTTCGCCGGGGTCCCGCAGCCTGGAAACTCTTTTCTTGCGCTGCTTCGAGGCCTTTTCCATTACGGGCGGGAGGGCTGCCTTTTTCACTGCAACTGCGGCAGCCTTGTGTTCTACCGGCTTGGCGGCCGGCGGGGCGGGAGCCGCCGGGCTCTCTCCGTACCTGCTGCCTTCGCGCGGCGAGAAAAAGAGCAGCAGCAGGACGATCAAAGCCAGAGCGACAAACGCCATTGCGATAAATCTTTTAGTTTTCATATTTAAAAGGCCTGCCCCCCCAGGATCGAGAGCGACCAGTCCGGTCGGGCCGGAGTCCCGTTAAGAGAGCGGGCCAGGTCTATGCGCACGGGGCTGTTATTGGCCGAGCGGGACGGCGCCACGCGCAGCCCCAGCCCCACGCTGTTCTTGAGGTCGGACAGCTTTACCGCCCCGGACGACGGCCACACGTACCCGGAGTCGAAGAAGAACACCGTGCCGATGTCCAGCAGCTGGAAAAGGTTATCCCAGACATAGACCCGGTCCTCTAAGTTGAGCAGGAAGCGGCGGCTGCCGGTGAACTGGTCCACCCCATAGCCGCGCAGGCCGTTAAACTCGCCCAGGGTCAGCGGCTGCGCCGGATCGAGGCGCCAGCCCAGGTCCAGCCCTAAATGCAGGGCCAGCGTCTGGTACTTCAGGCCCCGCAGGAAATACGACGCGTTGAACGCGGCTTTCAGCCCGTTGTTGTCGCCGTTGGCGTAGCTTGAGCTGTAGCTGCCGTTCAAGAGCAGGAGCTGGGTGCCCCAGGTCAGGCCTTTGCTCACTTTAACGCCGGGTATGATCTGCGTCTGGGTGGCGCCCAGGGCGCCGATGGCCGGCGCCAGGCCCACGCTGGGGAAGATCCCAAGCCCCAGGTTATAGTCCTCGTCGTGGGTGAATTTATTTATGCGCCGCACCGTTAGGAAATCCAGCTCCTCCAGCTCGGCGCCGAGCTGGAAGATCACCGCTCTTTCCGCGGCGGGGACCGGGCCGGTCGACTCCGCGCGGCGGGCGAGCAGGCCGAACTTAAAGCGCCGCGTCCGCTCGGCGGAGGGCTTCATGGAGATGCCGTAATTTACTCCCGCTTCCGCCGTGCGCCGGGAAAAATCTCCGTACGGCGCCTCAGTGTAGCCGGCCGTGCCGCCCATGGCCGAGCGCGCGATGGAGGCGTAGAAAGGGCGCTCCAGGAGCACCGACAGGGCCTTGTTCCCGGCGCTGGTGTGCGCTGCCATGGAGTATTGCAGGCGCTTATAATTCAGCAGCTGACGGTCCTTGTATTTCAGGTCGGCGGAAGCCGCGCCCCAGTCGTTGCTGTAGACCGCGGAGCCGGATTTCCCCTGCCCCATGATATTCTCCTCGGCTATGCCCGCCTTCATGCTGGTCGCCCCGCCGGCGCGCTTGTAACCGACCACCAGCTCCAGGGTCCAGGAATCGTAGGTGTGGACTATTATGTCCACGGTGCCGTTCTTGGTGATGACCGGTTCTATCTCGGCGCGCCTGATGTAGGGCAGGGCGCGGAGGTTGCGCTCGGTCTCGGCCACCAGGGCCGTATTATAAAGGTCGCCGACGGCAAAGAGCAGCTCCCGCATGATAACGGGATCGCGGGTAATGCGGTGGATGCGGTTGGCGGCCCGGTAGAGTATTTTATTTTCAGCGGGCAGCTCCGTTTCGAAGACGTTGTTGGCGTCTATCGTTATGGAAGAAATTACCAGCCCCGCCGGCAGGCGCAGCGCCTCGCGGGGCGCGGCTTCGAGCGGCGCCGCGCAAAAGCAGAGCAGCAGGGTCAGAAGGCGCATAAAGGTCCGGTCGTGCGGAGGGGTGCCGGGGCCGCGGGTGAGGGGCTAGGCGCGCTTTCGGGCGCTCTTTGGCACGGCCTTTTTGTGTGGCGCCGGGGCCGGAGCGGGCCGGTCCTCCGCTTCTTCAGGTCTTTTCTCCTTCCCCGCTTTTCCCTGCAGAGCCAGCGTCAATTGGCGCGCCCGGTTCGCGGCCCCCTTCTCCCGGTAAAGAAGATTGGTTCCCGTCGCGGCTAGGGCCGCCCCCGGTCCCGCTCCGATCAGTTTCCCCGTTCTTGTCATACCGCCTCCTGGTGAAAATGCCGCGCAGCGCAGCGCTTAAGTAAGATACGAACGCCCTGTCATGTAGTGTCATAAGTTTACTCCAGTTCTGAAGCGGCTCGTTCACGTGAAAGTTTTTGCCGGCGCTTATTTCTCCATAGCCCGGAGAACCGTTCCCCGTACCTACTTTAAACTTCCGGCTTTGGCGCGGGAGCCGCAGCGGCCGCGGTCACACACTCTTCTTTGCCGGGCAATTGAACTTATAGGTAAGGCTGAACCTGTGGGAGGTCCCCAGCTCGCCGGTAGGCACCATGGCGTAATCCAGGGTCCAGGCGTGGTTAAGCATATAGCCCAGGCCCAGGGTAAGGCCGGTCAGGCCGCTAAGTTTGGGGTCCGGGAAGTTGGCCTGGTAACCGGCGCGCAGCGCCAGCACACGGGCGTCTTCCTTGCCCGTATTGCCGATAAGGTACTCCGTGCCGAGCTGCAGGCGGTTGACCGCTTTGTTCTGTATTTCGCTCGCCGCGGTAAGCAGCAGGTCCTTGTCCAGGGTCCAGGCGGCGCCCAGGCGCAGGCCCGAAGCCAGTTTGCTGCCGCCTATCTTGCCGCCCAGGTTGACGTTGGAGTAGGACAAGCCCAGGTCCAGGTCCCGGATCAGCGTATACATGAAGCCTATATCCGTAGTATAGGCGTTATAGGCCTTGCCGTCGAACCGCGACTGGTTGCCCTTCAGCGCTATACCGCCCGAGAGCCCGGGCAGCAAGTCCAGGCCCCAGCCCAGGCTGGTTGACAGATCTCCGGCGCGGTAGGTGCCTGCGTCTCCCCCCAGGTCGTTCCTGGCGTCGAATTCGCCGTAGGTCACGTAGCCGAGGGAGGCGGCGATGCCGCCCAGCGAGCCCTTTCCTTTGCAATTCTCTTTGCACCCCTCGGCTTTGCCCAGGGGCATGCCGAAGAGCAGGGTTTCCTGGATGATGCCGCCCAGGCCCGAGTAATGGTGGATGCCGGCCTCCATGCAGTCCAGCCGGCTCAGGCCGGCCGGGTTCCAGAGCAGGGACGCCGAGCCCTGCGGGACCGCTACCGCCGCCGACCCCATGGCCGTCGCCCGGGCCGTGCCCGCCGCCTGCTGCAGCGGCAGGGCCTTAGTGCCGGCGTCGTAATACGTTTCGCCGGCCGAGGCCGGGCCGCTCAGAGCGGCCGCGCAGATAAGTCCTATCCAGATAGATAATATTTTCATATGGCTCCTCGGGTTAACGCTTCACGGCGAATTTCTGCACGTTCGACTTTACGGAAGTGCCATCGTCGTATTTCTTCTCCAGGATGTACAGGTACACGCCCGGGGCCAGCTTGGACGTCTTGAGCAGCAGGAGCTGGGGGCCGGCCGAAGAGGCCGCGTCCAGTTTGGCCGCCAGGTCGCCGACCGCATTGTAGACCCTGACATGCGCCGTGCCGGGCAGGGCCATGGTCCTCGCGAAGTTGGCCGTGGCGCCGGTGGCGGGCGAAGGGAAGAAGAAATCCTCTCCGCAGGCGCCGGTGTCCGTTATGGGCGCGAGGACATAATTATAGTTAGCCGAACAGCTGCCGGCGTGTGACATAACCGTTAAAGCCACCGTTGCCGCCGTCAGCGGCCCCGTCAGGGGATGCCTGGGCGATACGGCGGTGATCACCGTGGAAGAGGCGTTCACGGTATACGACTGGGGCGCTACCCCGCCGAAAGTCACGCTTGAGCCAATGAAGCCGGTGAAGTTGCTGATGTTAACGGTGACCGTGGTCCCGCCGACCCTGAACCCGGAAGCCGGGTTGAGCGCGGTGATAGAGCAGACGGCCGGCAGCGCGGCAGCGCCGAACTTGGTGACGAACGCGGTGTTCGTGCCCGAGCCGCGTACCTGCTGGAACCCGCCGGCGACCAGGGGGAAAGTCCCGGCGCCCGAGCCGGTATATCCCGTCACATAGATGTTCCTGGCGCTGTCCAGGGCCAGCCCCTGGCTGCGCGTCGCGCCGGTCCCGCCCAGCCATGTCGAAAAGACATAAGGCCCGCCGGTACTGTTAAGTTCCGTTAAGAACGCTTCCGGGCTGCCCACAAAGGTGTTCTGCCCGGCGGAGGCGTTAGCGGCGAAGATAGGATAATCCCCGGAGGTGGTGTACCCCGTCACATAGGCGTTGAACGCGCTGTCCACCGCTATGCCCGTGGCCCTGTCGTCGGTATTGCCGCCCAGGTAGGTTGCGTACACGCCGTCGCTGTGGCCGCCGCCGTTGCCCATGCGAAGCTTTAAGACGAACGCGTCCGGGCCGGTGGACAGGGTCGTCCGCCCCCCGCCCAAGCCGGGGATAGTGGCGAACACGGTCGAGTTGTCGGGGAAGTCCGCGGAGAAAGTATAGCCGGTAATATAAACATCATTCAGGCTGTCCACCGCGATGGAGGTTCCCTGGTCGTCGTTGGCGCCGCCAACGTACGTCTTATAGTCGAAACTGGTCCCGCTCGGGTTCAGTCTCGCCACGAACGCGTCGCCTTCCAGGCTGCCGCCGCCCCAGGTCGGCTTAAAAGCGCCTGTAATGGCGGCATCCGCAAACCCGTCGCCGGTGTTGCCGGTGACATAAGCGCTGCCGTTCAGGCCGTCGACGGCGATCCCCCTGCCTTCGGAGAAACCCGTGCAGCCCAGGTAGGTGCCGTACACCTGCGCGCCGCCCGAAGTGAATTTCATAACGAACGCCTGCGAGGACGCGCTGCGCGTGCCGGCGCAGGCGGAGGCGTCGGTCGTGACCGGGAAGGTCGCGGCCGCCGGGACGAGCGGGCCGGAAACGATGGAACCGGCGGTGGCGGTTCCGGTCACATAAAGGTTCTCGCCTGAATCTATGGCGATACCGTAAGCGGTATCGTCTCCGTCCGCGCCGAAGGTGACATTGAAGGTCGTGGAAAGGCCGCTGGCCGCGATGCCCACCACGAAAGCGTTTATCCCGGTCAGCACTCCGGCCGTGCCGGTAAGCGTGGTGCCTCCGAGATTTGCGCCGCCGCTGATAGAGCCCGTGACATACGCCCTGCCCGAAGGTCCGTCGACAGCGATCCCGAGCCCGGCCTCGTTAGTGGCCCCGCCCAGGTAGGTAGACCAGACCCTGCTGGTGCCGTCCGGGCTTATCTTGGTCACGAAGATGTCGTAGCCGCCGCCCCAGCTGCCGTCAACGGGGCCCACCGTCGGAAAATCCGGGGAATTGGTGGTCCCGGTAACGTAAGCGTTATTATTGTCGTCCACGGCAACAGCAAAGGCCTGGTCCTCGGTGGCGCCGGCGCCGCCCAGGAAGCTGGAATAGGCCAGCGCGGGGTCGATGACCAGCTCCCTGGTCTTTATATAGTTGCCCACTTCGAACCTGACATTATTGTTCGACGCCAGCACGAAACGCCCCTGCACGGGAACCCGCCTGGCGCCCAGCGTCTGGTACAGCTCGGGAGCTTTGTAAGTCAGTTCGCCGGTCCCGGTGCGCAGCACCAGGTTGCCCCGGTTATCGAGCCGGAGCCCTTTGGCGCCTTCGAAACCCAGGATGATGCGCCAGGGATCCGCCCCGGGCGCGACCACAAAATCGTATTCCAGCTGGCCTTTGCTGAAGCGGTAGACCATGTCGATGCCGGGATAGACCTGGGCGAGTTTGACCTTGGCGTAATGTTTTACGCCGGTATGCCATTTGGAGCGGTCGCTGCCCATAAGATAGTTGCTGTACCCGGGCTGGACCTCAAGGCCCTGCGCCAGCGGGGCTTTGTTCGCGCCTTTCAGTTTCATGCGCAGCACGCCGGGCGTCCGGCCGGCGGCGCCGGCCTTCGGCATCACCATGACGGCTTCCGCGCCCGTCAGGTACAGGTTGTAGCCGGCCGCGCGGGTAAAGAACTGCACCGCGGCGTCGGTCTGGCCGCTGTTGGCCTCGAAGTACATCGGAAGGTCCGAACGGCGCACGGAACGGGCCGGCGCCTTCTCTCCAGTTTCGGAGCCGCCGCGCAGGACCGGGGCCCCTTCCTTATTAGAGGGCGCGGTCGCGCCGGTAAATCCGGCGAAGACCGGGCCTGTCGGTCCGGCTGCCAGGGCCAGGGCCATGAACACCCGGCTTAACCTGCTGACTAATGGAATTGATCTCATTTTTATACCCCTTTACCGCCGCGCTTGAGTTGATGTGCAGTAAGTATAGCCTCTCCCCGGTTTTGTTCCTATTCGGAATTGTGCGAGGCATGCTCCGTAGAATTACCTAGCGTAGTGCCGCCGGAGAACAGGTCCGGACGGTTTATCCGGCACAAGACCAGCGGCGGGATTCGGGTATTCTTACCTATACCGGCGAGTATAAATCCGCATATCGGCCGGCGCCGGCCAAAAGGTATCGTAAACAGGAAGGGCTGGAGCGGGAACGCATTATTCTTTAAGGAGTCATTATGACAAACACTAAAACAATGATCGGGGCGGGCATCGGAGTAGCGGCTGTGGCCGCGCTCGGGACTTACCTGCTGTACGGCAAGCGGGGCGAAAAGAACCGCCAGCTGGTGGCCGGGTGGATGCTGAAGCTGAAAGGCGAGGTGCTGGAAAAAGTGGAAGAGATAAAAGACCTCAACAAGGAAGAGTATTACAAGATCGTGGACGAGGTGTCCGGCCGCTATGCCAGGCTCGGGAAAGTCGGCGCGACGGAGCTGAAGCACCTTACGGTAGAGCTCAAGAACGCGTGGCTGCACCTGAACAAGGAGCTGCAGTAGCACGCGGGGCCGCGCGCTTTAACGGCGTCAAGGCCCTTCCGACAGCGGCATAGCGCAGATGGAGAAAGAAATATGAAACACTATCACAGCCGTCATCCCGGCAGCTGCCGGAAGAGCTGCCGCCGTTCCGCGAGGAGCGCGGGCAAGAGACTGCCGGCCGCGCGGAGCCAGCACGCCGGTGCCGGCGGAAATCCGGAGGCGGACGCCTGCACAAGCTTCATTACGGAGGTCTGGGCTCCGGAAGCGCGGCGCTGCTGGTATTAGCCGCCGGAGACTTCGCGCCCCTGGCCATGTGAAAATATTTATTCTCTCCACTCTCGCCGCGCTGCTGCTTGCCTCGGACGGCAAAGCGAACGAACAGGCGGTGCAGTACGGCACCGCGCCTGCGGCCCTGCAGTACGACAGGCCGTTCTTCGGGAAAGAGAGCGACCGGCCCGTTTCCGCGCACAAGGTGAATTATTTTTCCATTAATCACTGGCCCGGGGACAACGCCGCGCAGGTAAAGTTCCAGATAAGCATGAAGTTCCGGGTGCTGGAGCCGAACCTGTACGTCCTGAAATACAATCTTTTCCCGGCCTATGTCGGTTATACGCAGAAATCCCTCTGGAACAAGGGACAGCGGTCGATGCCCTTCGAGGAAAGCAATTACAACCCGGAATTCTTCCTGGATTACCCGGTGAACCTCCTGAGCATCGGCCGTTTCAAGCTGCGCAACATCGTTATCTGCCCGCTCGAGCACGAATCCAACGGCCTCGACGGCGCCAGGTCGCGGAGCTGGAACAGGCAGTATCTGCTCCTTAAGTTCGGCATGGAGGCCAAAGAAAAGCAGAAGATCTCCAACTCTTTCCTGGTCGACAAAGCCCTGCTGTACGTCAAGATCTGGCACGCTTCCGGGTATTCCGGCCAGGACGATTATCTCAGGTCCGTCGGCAGCGGCGAAAAGTTTTTGGATTACATGGGCCTGGGAGAAGCCGGGGTCAGCGTCAGGAATTTCCTCTGGGGAGGCAGCCTCAAGAACCACCAGCTGGACTTCAGAACGCCGCTGTTCCGGCACCGGCGCAAAAAATCCTACGAGTTCGAGTTCCGCCAGCAGCTCCCGCGGATGAACTTCGCGCTCTACCTGCAGTACTGGTACGGCTACGGCGAGACCCTCCTGCGCTTCGACCAGCTCGCTCACAGGGGCTTTGCAGGACTCTCTTTCTCTTATTGATCGAAGCCGGGCAGCCCGCGGCGTATCGTCCTGGAAAATTCCCGGTCACGGCCGGCGGCCCGGCCGCGCCCGTTGATGAGGCTGCGCCGCCTTAGTTCCGGGAAGGGAAGCGCCTGATCCGTCACGCCGAGATCGTAAGCCAGCTCGTCCGCGTGCCCGCTGGCGAGGATGCGCCAGTCGAACCTGGCTTTGGGGTAGTAGGGCGCGATATGTTTCCAGATATCCGTAGTGCAGTTCGCTGTCAGGGCGTTATACCATTGCGGTCTCTCCCGCAGCCTGTTGACGCTCCTCAGATAGTCCAGGAAGACCTTCCTGATCCGTTCAGGGGCAGCGCTCAGGCGGTAGAGGTAAACGTTCTCCCCCTTCCTGTAATTGGTGCGCAGCCGGATCACGTCGCGCTCGTCCGCCACCACGTAGGTCAGCTCATACTGTTTAAAAAAACCCCTGACGGAAGAATACTCCTCGCCTTTTTTCTTGCGGGTCTCGATGGAAAAACAAAGGTACTGGTCCCCGCCGAACCCGAAGCTGATCATGGTATGCGCTATCTGCGGCGCGCCCCAGTCCACCAGGAAAAGGTCCATGGTGCGCAGGTTCCCGAGGTCGAAGGTCCGGTCATAATGGCGCACGTCATAGTCTTTCTCCGTCCGGTAATCACAGTCGCGGATATTGCGGATAGTAACGCTGCCGGCGTGCACCTCGGCGGAGGCAAGCGTTTTAACGTCGGGCGCCCAGTCCCTGTCATTGCTCGGGGGGAGGGTCGTCCACCAGGCCAGCAGCAGCGCGAACAATGAGGCGAAATAAAGTATTTTCAGTCCGCCCTTTCGCGGCAGGAGCACGCCGGCCAGCGCCGCCAGGATAAAGGCCGAGGCCGCCGCGGCGCGCGGCCAGGCCGGCAGATTGGAATAAACTATCGCCAGCGTCCCCCAGCACAGCAGGGCCAGGAACAAAGACCAGGCAAAGATCTCTTTTTTCTTCATGGGCGTTCGATATTAAATTACCCCGTTATGATACTACACCCGCGCCCGGGGCCTCAATGTCTCTGGCCGGCCGCCAGCCCGCGCGCCTGGGCGTGCACGCGGGTGAACTCGGCGCCGAAGTACAGCAGCTGCGAACAGTAGAAGGCCCAGACCAGGACCAGGATCAGGGAGCCCGCGGCGCCGAAAGCGGTAGAGAGATCGCTTTTGCCCAGGTAGATGCCTATGACCAGGTTGCCCAGCGTCAGCAGGCCCGACGTAACGCCCGCGCCTGTCCAGACATCCCGCCAGGAAATACGGACATCGGGCAGGTATTTATAGACCAGCGCAAAAAACAGCGTGGTCACGCCGAAGACCAGTAGAAAATCCGCGGCGTGCAGGGCGGCCACCGGCACCGGCAGCCTGGCGCTCACGTATTTACCCAGTACGGAAACCAGCGCGCTTAAGATAAGCGCCAGCAGCAGCAGCACTCCGGAGCCGAACACGAAGCCCAGCGCCAGGGCGCGCCGCCGGATAAGGGCCAGCCAGGGCCGCGGCCCCGGCTCGACCCTCCAGATATCGTTCAACCCCGACTGCAGTTCGCTTACAAGGCCCGAGGCCGCGAAAATAAGCGCCGCGGCGCCCGCGGCGGCGCCCCAGAAACCGCTCTCAAAGGCGGCCATGGACCCCATAAGGCCCTTTACCGCCTGCGCGCCCTGGCTGCCGACGTGGAGCCGCACCTGCCTGAACACTTCGTCCTGGGTTTGCGCGTCGCCGAAAAATGACCCGGCTACGGCTACGGCGATAAGCAGTATAGGCGCCAGCGAAAACAGGGCGTAATACGCCAGCGCGGCCCCCATCCGGGGACAGTTGTCGTTGAGCCAGGAGTTAAAGGTCCGCCCGAGCAGGGGCCAGTAAAAAAGCGCGCGGTTTTTAACTCCAGTACTCATGGACGCCTAACGCCTCCCGTACCATTCGAGGAGAGTGGTGACCACATTCCCCTGGGTCTGCGTGTTGGTCAGCTCGGTCTGTATCGCCAGGTTGGCAGCCAGGCGTTTGCGGAGCTGCACGCCCCTGTTGGTGCCGTCGGAACCCACCTGGAGCGTGGCTCCGCCCGGGATCCGGAATTTCACGGTGTATGTCCTGGAAACCGGGTCGTAGCCCACATACTCAACCGGGGTGGAGGCCAGCACGTAAAGCGAGGCCAGGCCGAAAGCGCTGTTGGCCACCGCCGTCTGCGTGTTGGCCGCGCTGGCCTGCTGGTCGGAGTCCAGCTTGCCCGGAGATTTGCCGAAGAGCAGCATGGCCATTATATCGCCCTGGCTCATCGGCGGCTCGCTTTCGAATTCGACCCTCGGTTTTTGGGCCGTTCCCAGCAGGCGGATAAGTATCCTGGCTTCCGCGGTTTTATAAACGATCAGGCCGTCCAGGTCCAGGGTCGGCGTGCCGGCGCGGCCGGTGAACCTGACATGGTCGACAGAGGCGATGCGGCGGAAGATCTCGGCCCGGAACGACTTTATCTCCACCTCTCCCTCCATGGCGCCTTGCGGGACGCTGAGCTTGATATCCAGCCCGATCGGTATCGGGTCTTTGGACAGGTTCGAGTAGAGGATCACGGGCTTGGCGGTCTTTACGCGTATTCCCGCCTGAAATACCGCGGCGGAACTTTTAGCCGGGCGCCTGCGCTCCTCGTCCCTGGCCAGGTCCTCCTTAGCCGCCTCCGCCCCGGTCCTGATGCGGCTGTCCGGCGTAAAAGCCGCCATGCCCTTGATGTCGAGACGCGGCAGCTGCAGCGCGACGTCCTGGAGGACCACTTCCGTCTCATCCCTGAAGGAACGCCCCGGGGCCCAGAGTTTTGCCGCGGACAGCTTTCCCTTTACTTCGAACTTAAAGGCCTGCCTGCCGGCGGCAAGGCCGCTCACCAGCTCGTAGTCCAGGTCCTGGCGGTCCTTGCGGGAGTCGCCGGAACCTTTAACCGTGACGGCAAGCGGACCCTGGAGCACATTGAACGGCGCCGGCACCGAGTAAGACGTGCGGGATAAATATTCCACCACGTCCTCGAACTTCGACACTTTCAGCGCGAAGGCGAGGTTGTGGCTGAGATCCAGTTCCTGGACCCGGCTGGCGCGGCCGGAAACCTTTGCGTCGAAGCCGCCGGACAATTCGTACCAGTCCGCGACGGGCTTGAGCTTCAGAGACACGTCCGCGTCAAAATGGTCGCCGGCCAGTATTTCCGGAGTGGAACGGGCGCCGACCTCCAGCCGTCCTTCGAGCGTTTTGCCAAGGCTGCGGCTGCCGCCCTTGATCCCGAAGACAGCGGTTTCCAGCTTGAAGAGGCCGTCGAACTTAAGCGTTTCCCATTCGGCGGAATCTTTCTTCAGCCGGACCTCCAGCGTGCAGCGGTCGAGCTGGACGCTTTTAACGGGGCCCGTGGTTTCCCAGACCCCCGCCGAGCCGTTCAAGCTGAAGTCCTGCCCTTTCTGAGTCCCTTTCAGGTCCGCCGCCACGCGCCGCCCGGGCAGCCGGGCGGAGGAGCTAAGGCCGAAGACCAGCACGCCGATCCCGCTCTCCTCAACACGGGCCTGGAACCGGGCGTCGACGCCTTCCGCCCTAAGGCGCCCCCGTGCGTCCAGGTAAGTCAGCGGCCGGCCCTTCAGCAGGTCGGAGTCCAGCGTGGCCTCGCCGTGATAATGTCTTCTGATGGTCCCGGAGCTGGTCTGTACTTCCATGCTGAGCGCCAGCGGGCGGGACCTGGACGGGTCCAGCTTTAAATTGAGGCCGCCCTGGATAGCCCCCCCGGCCTGCATGATCTTGTTGGCCGGCAGCTCAACGTTGAGCGATTCCAGCGTGAGACCGCGCAGGAATTCAGGGAGCAGGTTCGGCATGCTGGTGGGGAGACCGGCGCTTTTTTCAGGCTCCGCGCCCGGCGGGAACCTGGTCCGGTCCAGGTTAAAATGATCCCCGGAAACGATCAATCTTGAGATCCTCGTCAGCTTTGCGCCCCAGAAATAGAGGCGCACGTTCAGCCGGACATCGAGGTCTTTCAGGCAGCCCTCCACGCCCGCGGCGGCATTTTCAAAGCAAAGGTCCCGGACCCGCACCTGTATCTCTTTTTTTGAAATACTCAGGGAGCTGATGTTGAAGGTTAAGGTCTTCCAGCGGGGCTGATACGCGCCGCCGAAAACCTGGACGGCCCGGGCGACGGTGCGGGAGGTCAGGAACCATTGCGGCTCGGCTACGAGCAGGACGGCGGCCAGCGCCAGGGCGGCGAGCAGCGCGCCGATCAGAGCGAGGAAGCTGAGAGACAGTTTTTTGAGAAAGCGCATCAGAATTCCTTACCCAGGCTCAGGAAGAACCGCCACTGGGGCCTCAGGAGGACCTCGGCTGACGGGTTCCGCCGCCAGACAAGGCCGCGCGCCAGCGTGGTGCGGACCGAGCCGATAGGGGAACTCCAGCGAAGGCCGAACCCGGGCGACCAATACACGTTCGGGTCCAGGTGCGAGGAAGTCCGCCCGCCCATGGCGGCGTCGACAAAGACCAGCGGCTGGAGGCCGTGAGGGAGCACATCTCCCATCCTCAATTCGAGGCCGTCATAGACGGTCGTCAGCAGCCCGCCGGAGTCGGCCGGCACGTCATTGAGCCCGGCCCCGCGCAGGTTGGAATCTCCGCCCATGAAAAAGCGCATATCCAGTGGCACCTTCCCGGCCGCCACCAGGGAGTTGCGTACCAGCGTGGTCTGCCCGATATAGCGCGTGGCCAGCACCAGGGAAGGCGGATAATTTTTTCCAAGGTTCCAGATATGCTCGCCTTGCAGGCCGATACGGTGCGCCGTGATGGAAGAAGCCAGCCCAGCGACACGCGACTGCGACTTAAAGGTCAGCCGCCAGCCGGTCTGCGGCTCGCCGGCGTAGTATTCGAACAGGTGATCCCTCAGCTCCAGCTGGGTCTGAAGGACCGCATACCTGTCACGGGCCGGCCCCAGGCCCCGTATGGTATTGACGTACTCCAGCGCCGGGCCGGCCGAGAACTCCGCGCGCAGGCTCCTGGTGTCCCAACTCCGCCCCGGAAGCAGGGCGAACTCCGAACGCAGGGATTCGTACTGCGCCTCGTTGCGCCTCACGAACGTAAGTTTCGGCATCAGGTAGCTGCGCGAGGCCGGCCCCGGATAATAGCGGAAATCCGCGCTGGCCGACTGTTCGCGGAAAGAGGAATACACGGAGGCTTCCATGGAATGCGCCGGCGCCCCGACGCGGGAGTCCCGCCACTGGGCCTTGCCGATGAACAAGCCTTCCGTGTCGAAACCGACGCCAAGCTTGTAAAGCTGCGATTTGCCCTCAACTACCCGCTCGGTGATGGACAAGCCGGACGAGGAGCAGCTCACGTCGAAATAGGTGCTCAGGAACAGCGAGTCCGCCATGGTGCGCCGCGCGGTCAGGTCCAGGAGCCTGGAGTCGAAGCGCTGGCCTCGCACGAAGGCCTCGTAGCGGCGGAAGACCTCCGGATACGCTTCTCCGGCCTTTTGCGGCTGGATAGTGTCGAACCGATAGAGCTCTCCCGGCCGCACCTCCGCCGAGACTTCTCCAGTCGTCGCGTTGCCCTGCATTTCTATGACAGGACAGGCATAGCCCCGGTTCTGGAGCGCGTTGACCAGGGCCGACTTGGCCGCGTCGAGCAGACTCGGTGTCATGACCTGGCCGCGGATCTTGCGCAGCCGGCGCGGGTCGATACCGGGCGGCAGGCCGCTGACGTTGAAGGCTCTTACGCTGGTCTTCCTGCCGGGGTCCACGCTGAGCACGTCCCGGCCGGTGTCGAACCTGGGCTCCTGATAGCCCCGCTGCTGAAGGAAAGCCCGCAAAAAGTTCTCGGCCTGGTTGAACGGGATCCGCTCCCAGCCTTCGGTACCGGGATCGCCGCAGACCAGCCTGGTCTCCATGTTATTAAGGTCTATCTTTTCATTACCTACGAACCGGATCTGCGGACAGGGCGAAGAGGCCTTGCCGGCGCAGGCCGGGAAGGGACGGGCGGCCGCAAGCACGGTGAGAACCGCCAGGGTCCCCAACACCGGCCTAAACCATTGGTATTTGGGGAACATAAACGGTTCTCGCTCGCACGTGCGGCTATCCGCCCTGTCTCGGCCGCGGCGCTATTTTAGCGTTTGCCGCTGTTTCCCGGTTTCTCGGGCCGGTCCATCTTCCCGGGTTTTTCAGGCTTGTCCATCTTCCCGGGTTTATTATCCTTTTCTTTACCGGCCTTGTCAGCCGCTTTTTCAGATTTCCGCACATTGGCGGACATCTTATGAACTTTGCTTTGTAACGGGCCGAGCTTCAGGCCCAGTTCTTTGGCTATCCTGCCCCAGCCCATGACGGGCGGACCCTGGCGCAGCGCCACGATCTTCTGCACATTGTCGTCCGTGATGCCGCCGGGCAGGCTCTGGGCCAGGCCCAGCGCTATGGAGATCTCGCCATACCCCATATTCTTGTCGCGCAGGCCCTGGACGCGGGCGTCGTTCACGTCGAACTCCGCCTTTATCCGGTCGACTACGCGCGCCTGGCCTTCCGGCTTGACGGCGCATTTATCCAGTTCCCCGGAACTGGTTTCCAGTTTTTTCTCGTCTTTTGACTTCTCCTCGGCGAGAACGGGCATGGCCGCCGCGCACAGCAGGAGCCCCGCGAACATCAACCGCAGTTTATTGTTTCTCATTTTTTATCCTTTATCCCCTTTACCTTCCTTAAAACTTCTGGCTTAAACCCGCGCTCAGGCCCAGGGCAGGGCTGCCGTCGGACATCCCCAGCGCTACCCCGCAGGAGATCTGCATCCCTTCAGGTACGGCGTAAGAAAGCGTGCCGCTGAGGCTGCGGGGGTCCGCGTTCCCGTCAACCAGGGCGCTCTGGGTCTCATACATCACCGTCAGCCCCAGGTTCTCGCGCAGAGGCGCGTAAAAACCCAGGTCCAGCGAGACCTGGTTGTTGTACTCGACGCCGGCCGGATCCCCTATGATGGTATAGTAGCCGTCGGCAAGCAGCGTCCAGGAATTTATTTCTTTCGCGAACTCGAGCCCCGCCCCTTCGTCCATTTCGCCTGTGCCCAGCCCCTTATCCTCGTCGGCCGACGGCAGTTTCAGTTTCCCCGCCAGGGCCAGGGCGCAGGAGCCGGGTCCGTCCTGTTTAAGATTGTAGGTGCCGCGCAGCATTATATCGCCAAGGCCCGAAGCCTTGGAGGCCGTCGCGGCCGCATTCCTGTCGGAAGAACGCACCGGCTTACCGCCCACCCAGGTCACCTGTCCCCTGGAGCTCTGGCTCAGGTAGGGCACCGTTACGGACAGGTCCCCTTCGCTGTAGTAGCGTTTGAGCGTGAAGGGCATATAGACGGAATCCGTGCGGTATTCGGTCCCGTATTTGCCGGTATCATAGTTGAACGAAGAGCTGAGCTTCCAGTTCTCCGCCCCGGCCGCAGCCGGCAGCAGCACCGCGCAGGCGATAGCCGCCGCGGCCAGCCGCCTGAGTTGAGAATATCCAGCGTGTAATATTTTCATTTAGTTTCCTTTATGCTTCAACTGCGGCAGGCGCCGCAAGACCGCTACCGCCTCATCCCCGGCTTTAGGTAAGATCCCCTTCCGCTTTTCCTAAGTGGAAGGGGATCATCGTTGCATTTACTGCGGCCGTTAAGTCTTTACTTTTTCTTCTCTTCCGGAGTCTTGGTCGAATCGGTGTCCAGGACTGCGCCTGGCGGCACCTCGGTTACGGTCGAGACCACCCGCTTATTGGCCCTGGCGGCTTCCGTATCTTTCTCCGAAGTGGCCTCATACATGGCCGGGCGCGTCTCGCCGTAGCCTATCGAGGTTATCCGGACCGGTTCAATGCCCGCTTTAAGGAAGAAGTCGGCGACAGCGGCGGCCCTTCTCTCGCTCAGTTTCTGGTTATATTCTTCGGTACCGCGCCTGGAGGCATAGCCCGCCACGTCCACCATGGTATCAGGATTATCCTTCAGGATCTGGACGTTTTCCATCAGCGCTTCCATGCCCTCGGGCCTCAGCTCGGACGAGTCGAAGTCGAAGAACGAATCTTCCAGCAGGAATTCCTTGACCACTACAGGTTTCGGCGCGGGTACAACTGCCGCTTTCGGCGCCGCTGCGGCCGCGGGCACCGGCTTAGGCGCCGGCTTGATTATGACCACGGCCACGGGCGCCCGCCTTTTTTTCGGGCAGTCGAACTTGGCGGTCAGGCTCAGGCGGTGCGAAGTGCCCAGGTCCCCGGCGGGCACCATGGCATAGTCCAGCGCCACCGTGCGGCTGAGCGTATAGCCCAGGCCCAGCGTCAGGCCGGTAAGGCCGGTAAGCTTTGGGTCGGGATAGTTCACCTGGTAGCCGGCGCGGATGGCTATAACGTTCTTTTTGTTTGCCGTGTTGCCTATCAGGTATTCGCCTCCGGCCTGGAGGCGGTCCATGGCTTTATTCTGGAATTCGCCGGACGCGGCCAGCAGCAGGTGCCTGTCTACCGTCCACCCCGCTCCTACGCGCCAGCCTGCGGCCAGCTGGCTTCCGCCGACCTTGCTGCCGATGTTGATGTTAGAATAGGTCACGCCGAGGTCCAGCGAGGGAAGCACGGTCCACAAAACGCCTATATCCGAAGCGTAGGTGGAATAGACCTTGTTGGCCAAATGCGACTGGTTATTCTTCAGCACTATGCCGCCCGAGAAGTAGGGCAATAACTTCATACCCCAGCCCAGGCTGCCTGAAAAATCCCGGGCGCTGTAGTCCCTGGTCTCGAGTCCTATGGAATTTCTGCCGTCAAAACTGCCATAGTCCACGTAGCCGAACGAGGCGGCGAGGCCGCCCAGGCTCCCCCCGAAGCATTCTTTCCCGTTGCATTCTTTTTTAGTCTTGCCCAGCGGCATGCCGAAAATGGCGATCTCCTGAACGGTGTCGCCAAGGCCTGTATTGTGATGCAGGCCTATCTCCGTACAGACGATGCGGCTTAAGCCGGCCGGATTCCAGAGCAGGGACGCCGATTCCTGAGAGACGGCGACCACGGCCGAACCCATGCCGGCGGCCCGGGCCGTCCCGCCCGCCTGCTGCAGCGGCGCGGCCTTGGTGCCGGCGTCGTAGTAGGTCTCGGTGGCCGAAGCCTGGCCGCAGAGCAATGCGGCGGAGATAAACCCTATTCCTATAGATAATGTTTTCATGTGGATTCTCCTGGTTAATGCCGCACTACGAATTTCTTCACTTTCGAGGTGGTGGAGTTACCGCCGCCGTAGTTCTGGACCTGGCGGTAGAGATAGACTCCGGGAGCCAGCCTGCCCGTGTTGATCGACGAGGTTTGTGCGCCCGCCGCCTTGGCCTCCTCTATCTTAGCCGCCAGGTCCCCGACCGTATTGTAGACACGGATCTTTACCGTGCCGGCCTGGGCCATGCAGTAGGCGAAGTTCCCCGTGGCGCCGGTGGCCGGCGAAGGGTAGAAGAAGTCGTCTCCGCACGCCGCTGCCGCCGTCACCGTGAAGCTTACCTGGGTAGCGTTGGTGGTGTTCCCCAAGTTGTTGGCTATAGTAGCGTCCAGGGTATGCACCCCGACGCTGAGCCCGGTCAGGTTGACCGTGGCCTGGCTCGCGCCGGCCGTGATCGCGCCCCCGGAAACCGCCACCCCGTCCAGCTCAACCACCAAACTGGTCAGATCAAGCCCTGATCCGCCGGAATCAGCGTAGTTGATAATGGCCGTAGTGGAGGTGTTGTTTATGAAACTGCCGTTAGCCGGGTTGGCTACGGAGATAGTGGGCGACGTCAAGGTGACAGTGAAGCCTGTCTGCGTAGCGCTGGTGAAGTTGGTCGCGTAATCCGATATCGAAGCGTCCAGCGTGTGGGTAGACGCCGACAGGCCCGTAAGCAGCACCGTGGCCGAGGAGGCGTAGCGCGTGAACGAGCTGGTGGAAAGGGCCACGGAGTCCAGCATGATCACGAGCGTGGAAGTACTGAGCTCCGAGCCGCCCGTATCGGCGTAGTTAACCACGACCATAGTTGAGGTGTCGTTAACGAAGCTGTTGTCGGCCGGCTGCACTACCGAGATGGTCGGCGAAGCCAGGTCCACCGTAAAGGAGACCTGCACCGCGTTGGTCGAGTTGCCGACGTTGTCCTCTATATAAGCGTCCAGGCTGTGGACCGCCTGCGACAGCGCCGTTAGCTCTACCGTGGCGGAGGAGAGGTAGACCGAGATCGCGCTCGCGATGCCGGAGGAGAACACGACCGTGGGCGCGCTCGTAGAAAGGGCCAGCCCGTCCAGCCTTATGACCAGGGTAGAGGTGCTGATCCCGGAAACTCCGAGGTCCGAGTAGTTGACCAGGACCGTGGTAGAGGTGTAGTTCATGAAGCTGCCGTCAAGCGGCAGAGCGATCGCGATAGTAGGAGACGAGATGTCCAGCGGGCTGCCGAACGCCACTACAGGGGCGATCTTAACGACGAACCCGTCCGTAGCGTCCTGCGTGCCCGTACCGTTCAGCGATTTGGACGCGACCGACCTGTCCATAAGCGAGCCGGTGGTCAGCGGGAAGGAGTTTGACGGCGTGATACCCGCCACATAGATGTTATGCTGGGCGTCTATGGTTATACCGTTCGCCCTCTGCAGGTCGAACGTGCCGGGCGAAGCGCCCAGGTAAGAGAAGAAGGGCCGGGTAAGACCCGCCAGATCTACCGCCGCCACGAAAGCGGCCTGATCGGTAGAGGTGTTGGTCTCTACGGCGCCGGTCACGCCTATGCCGTTGGCTCCGGCCGTAAGAGTGTCGTTGCCTGCCACGGGCCAGTTACTGGACCTGGTCCAGCCGGCGATATACGCGTCGCCGAGAGAGTCCAGCGCCACGCCATAGGCGCGGTCCGCGCCTCCGGAAGCGCCCACGTGAGTGGCGAATACCATCTCCAGCGAACGGTCCACGGCAACCTCGGCCGGGTTAAGTCTTAATATGAACGCGTCCGCAGCGCCCTGGAGCGCCTGCTGGTATGGGACCGGCCGCTCACCCGCCCCTGTACCTACCGGCAAAAGCAGATAAGCGGTTGAGGGGAAGTCGGTACCGGAATCGGTCCAGCCTGCCACGTAGATATTGTAGGGCGCGGCGCCGTCGTTGTCCAGAACTATGGCGGTGCCTTCTTCGGAAACGTTGCCGTTTATATAGGTCATGTAATCCAGGGCGTCGCCGGCCGCGTTGACCTGGGCTACGAACGCGTCGGGATTTACCCCCGCGGTCCTTGTTGCCGAGAAATGACCCGTTTTTGCCGCAGCGGGCCAGGTGTCGGAAGTGGTCCTGCCGGTAACCCAGGCTTTGCCAAGGGCGTCGACCGCGACGGCGTTGCTGAAAGTGGTTCCGGAGGTAGGCCCCAGGAACATCGAGTACGCGACACCGCCGGTGCCGGCGGGATTTACTTTAAAAATGAAACCGTCCTGCGCCCCGCCGAGGGCGTTATAAGGAGCGGCGGCCGTACCCACTACGGGGAACCCGGACACTTCCGTGGTTCCGGTCACATAAGCCGCGCCTGTCGCGTCCACAGCGATAGCGTTGCCGGTATTTGTAAGGGTGCCGCTGACGCCGCCCCAGCAGGTAGAGTAGACCAGGGCGGGTGTAGCGGGTGTCCCGGTCTGGGACAGCTGCGCGACGAAAGCAAGGGAACCCGTATTGGTGGTGCAGATCTGCATCGCCGGCCCTGCAACAGGGAAGGCGGTCCCGGCCCCGGACGACGCCGTTTCGCCGGTTATGTAGACATTAGGCTTGTCCACGCTGGAATTATCCAGCGCGATGCCTTTGGCCTCGTCGGTAAGTCCGCCGCCGAGCCAGGCCAGCCACAGCAGGGTCGAACCGTCCTCGCTGAGCTTCGCCACAAAAACGTCTTTTCCGCCGTTATCGGGACCCGGAGCGGAAACCGCGGTGGTCGACGGCGGAAAGCCGCTGCTGCCTGTCATGGCCGAATTGGCCCAGCCGGTCACATAGGCCTGGCGCGCGCCGTCCACCTTTATGCCGGTGATGGCGTCGTCCACGCTGCCGCCCAGGTACGTACCGTACATTATCTCGGGGTCGATGACCAGTTCTTTGGCCTTATCATAGCTGCCCACTTCGAAGCGGGCCTGGTTATTGGACGCCAGCACGAAGCGGCCTTTCACGGACACCCTGCGGTCATTCAGCGTCTGGTAAAGCTGGGGAGCTTTGTAGGTCAGTTCGCCGCCGTCAACGCGGAGCACCAGGTTGCCCCTGGTATCCAGCTGAAGGTCCTTAGCTCCTTCGAAACCCATGAGGATGCGCCCGGGGTTAGCGCCCGGCGCCACTACGAAGTCGTATTCCACGCTACCCTTGTCGAAACGGTAGACCATGTCGATGCCGGGGTAAACCTGGCCGAACTTCACTTTGTTGTATTGTTCAACTCCGGTCTGCCATTTCGAGCTGTCGCTGCCTAAAAAATAGCTGGTACGCCCGGGCAGGATCTCCAAGCCCTGGACCGTGGGGCTGGCGTTGGCGCCTTTAAGTTTCATGCGCACCACAAGAGAGTCTTTGGACTTATCGGCTTTGGCCCGCGGCAGAACCGTGACGGCCTCATTAGCGGTCAAATAAAGTTTGTAGCCGGCGGCGCGGGTGAAAAATTTCACCGATGCGTCGACCTGGCCGCGGTTGGCCTCGAAATACATGGGGATCTTCAAATTCCCGGCGGACAGCACGGGGGTTTGAACTGCTTTCCCTGAGTTGTCAGGCCTAGCGGCGGCCCCTTCCTTATAAGAAGGGCGCGGCGCGCTTTCAGGCGCGGCGACGGCCGTGATCTCGCTGCCGGCCGGCGTTGGCGGCTGCGCGGCCTCAAAACCGGCGAAGACCGGGCCCGTGGGGCCTACCAGCATTGTCATCGCTGTGAACAGACGGCTTATCTGAAGAACCCATTTATTCAATCTCATTTTTTTGTCCCCTTACTGTTATACCGCTGTCGGCATTCTTTAAGTATAGTCCTTCGCCGGTTTAGTATCTATTCGGAGTTCTGCCCGCCGCACTAAGTAGTTTTACGGGTACGCGGTTGCTCCGAAGCTGCCTGCGCGCGCATTTTCACGACGGGAGAGAGGCAACACTAGTTGCCGTTGAGCGAACGCCCGACCTCGGCCCAGACCTTTGTCGAATTGATGGTCGTGCAGAGCAGCGTGATGGTCGCTCCCAGCGATGAGACGCTGGCGGCCGGGGCGAAAGAGGTCGCTATCCCGCTCAGTATCATAGCGTCGGGGGTCGTGATCCCCGCGGCGGTGGTGTCCGTAAACGTCAGCGTCCCTCCGGTGTAGGCCGCAACGACGAAGGTGACATTTTGCCCCTGTCCCACGTCTCCCGAATTGCAGCCGGTGATGGTTGAAATAGCGTCAGTGCCGCTTGCCGTGGTCATCATGACTACACCCGAGCCGTCAGCCGCGAAGGTAGAGACATTGTTAAGGCTGACGTATTGGACCGCGCTTGCGTAACCCTTAGCTGTAATGGTGGAGGTGAAGGTGTTCTGCCCGGTAAAGGTCTGGGTGCCCGCCTTTACAACATCCCCGGCGCTTGGTGTTACCCAGCTCGGCGCGGCGCCGCCATTGCTCTGCAGGAGCTGTCCAGGAGTACCGGCCGCAAGCAGGGCCGTGGTGTCAGCGCCTGACTGGTAAGGGAGCTGGCCGATCGAACCGCCGGCTATATTCGTGGCTGTAGCGGCGTTGCCTGTCGTGTCCTGGTTCAGGGTCGGGAAATCCACGGCCACGGCGATACTCGGCACGCCCGTGCCCGTGGTGTTCTTCAAAATACCGGTAGCGAGACCGGCAAGCGAGGTGCCGTTTATTTTTACCACGGTAAGGGCCGTGGCGCCCGTAGCGTCGCCCGTATGGGTGGCGTTCGTCACCAGCCCGCTGTACAGGGCGTTGACGGCATCGTCCCCCGTGTTGGTATTGGATAGGGTAGCGACCGCCGTGTTTGCCAGCATACCGTCGGCAATAACTCCGGCCCCGATCGAGGTAACGTTGCCCACGCTCGTCACTACGCCGGTAAGGTTAGCGTTCGTTGTCACCGTGGCCGCGTTGCCGGTAATATCCCCGGCAATGGCGCTTGTGAATGTTTTTATCCCGCCTATGGTCTGGTTCCCGGTGGTATAGACCGCGGTGGAAAGGGTGAGCTGCAGCGTGGTTATTGCCGCGGTCACGGTGGACAGGTCTATCTTGCTGATAGCCAGGCTGGTTATCCACGACGGGTCTGCGTAAGACCCTGTAGTATAAACGCCGTTGGTCACGGTACCCGCGTTGCCGGTTATAGTGGTCTGGTCGCCGGTGTTGGTTCCCGATAAGTTGGGAGCCGTGATCGCGCCGGTAAATGTCGCGCCGGTAAGGTCGGCCTTCAGGTCCAGCGCCGCCTGCTGAAAAGACGACACGGGTTTTTCCGCATCAGCCGTATTGTTTGCGCTGCCCAGGCCCACCATCGCGCTTGTGATGCCCGTAACCGTGCCGGTGAACGCGGGCGACGCCAGGTTGGCCTTCAGGTTAAGCGCTGTCTGCTGCAGCGTGGACACAGGCTTCGCGGCGTCGGAGGTATTGTCCGCGTTGTCCAGCCCCACCTGTGCCTTTGTAAGACCGGTAAGGCTTGAACCACTCCCGGTGGGCGACAGCTTGCTGTTGAACGTGGCCCAGTTAACGGAAGTCAGATAGCCGTCCGCCAGTGCGGTGGCCGCGCCAAGCTTGGTCTTTATCGTAGCGACGGTCTCGTCGCCGGCATTGCTGCCCGACAGGTTTGTGGCGGAAATTGCGCCGGTGAATGTCGCGCCGGCCAGGTTGGCCTTCAGGTTAAGCGCCGTCTGCTGCAGCGTAGACACAGGCTTGGCGGCGTCGGAGGTGTCATCCACGCTGCCCAACCCCACCTGCCCCGCGGTCATGCCCGTCAGCAACGAACCGTTCCCGCCAGGGGCCAGCTTGTCGTTAAAGGCGGCCCAGTCGGCGGAAGTCAGGTAACCGTCCGCAGATGCGGTGGCCGCGCCCAGCGCGCTCTTTATCGTAACGGCGGTCTCGTCGCCGGTATTGCTGCCGGAAAGGTTCGTGGCCGAGATCGCGCCGGTGAATGTCGCGCCGGCCAGGTTGGCCTTCAGGTTAAGCGCCGCCTGCTGCAGCGTGGACACAGGCTTGGCGGCGTCGGAGGTATTGTCCGCGCTGTCCAGCCCTACCTGCGCCTTTGTAAGACCGGTAAGGCCTGAACCATTCCCGGTGGACGACAGCTTGCTGTTGAACGTGCCCCAGTTAACGGAAGTCAGGTAGCCGTCCGTGGATGCGGTGGCCGCGCCAAGTTTAGTCTTTATCGTAGCAGCGGTCTCGTCGCCGGCATTGCTGCCCGACAGGTTCGTGGCTGAGATCGCGCCGGTGAATGTCGCGCCGGCCAGGTTGGCCTTCAGGTTAAGCGCCGTCTGCTGCAGCGTAGACACGGGCTTGGCGGCGTCGGAAGTATTATCCACGCTGCCCAGCCCCACCTGCCCTGCGCTCATGCCCGTCAGCAACGAACCGTTCCCGCTAGGGGCCAGCTTGTCGTTAAAGGCGGCCCAGTCGGCGGAAGTCAGGTAACCGTCAGCCAGCGAGGTGGCGGCGCCCAGCGCGCTCTTTATCGTAACGGCGGTCTCGTCGCCGGTATTGCTGCCCGACAGGTTCGTGGCTGAGATCGCGCCGGTGAATGTCGCGCCGGCCAGGTTGGCCTTCAGGTTAAGCGCCGTCTGCTGCAGCGTAGACACCGGCTTGGCGGCGTCGGAGGTGTTGTCCGCGCTGTCCAGCCCCACCTGCGCCTTTGTAAGACTTGTCAGGTTTGAACCGTTCAATACCGGCAAAAAGCCGTCCGCGCCAAGCTGCACAAGCCTGCCCGCCGTATTATAAATGCCGCCCGAAATGGCCTGGGTGCTTATCGCCACGCGGTTGTCCCCGAATTTACCCGAGCTGATAGCCGCGATCGACAAAGACACCTTAGCGTCGGTGACGGCGTTATTGGCCAGTTTCACCGTAGTCACAGAGCCGTCGGCAAGGGCGGCCGTCGCCATGTTCGTCAGCTTCGAGCCGTTCAATGCCGGCAGAAAGCCGTCGGTGTCCATCAGCACAAGCTGGCTCGCGCCGTTAAAAACGTTCCCCTGTGCAGTTACCGCTGATTTGTTGGTTATCGTGGCCCAATCCGCGCCTCCCGCCCAGGCGGCAGTGGCGCTGTTTAAGGAATATAAAGAGTAAGCCGAGGAAACCAGCTGGTAGCGGGGCAGCATTTCACCGTCGGTCCCTACCGCCACCCCCAGCCAGTAAGCGGTGGAGAAACTTATGTTGAAAGTGCTGAAAGGCGTAGCCGAGCCCAATAGTACGCTGTAAATACCATAAGCGTCCGGTGTCACCTCCTGGCTTTCGGTCCAGACCGGCGTGGGCGAGGTCGGGGTTGTATAAAATCTAAACACCATGGAAACCGGTGCGGTGACCGGAGTACCGGCCGAGTTAGCAAGCTTTCCCTGGAAATTGATCAATTCCGGAACGGCCCCGAACACCGGGTTTGCCGCAGTTGCCAAAGTTATGAACAGTACTAACAATCCATTGTTGAGAGTTTTGAGGTTTTTAATATTTTTCATAGACTACCTCCGCCAGTTTCCTTAGATCGGTAAAACTTCCGGCACGCAACCCCGTCGCCATCGGTATTCAGGGGCAGCCAGCCGCGTCAACCGCCGTTCCCGCGGAACTGTTGAGACACTTGTCGGAAGCGTCATTCACCCCGTCAGCGTCGGCATCCTGGGGGCAGCCTGCCGCGTCAACCGCCGTTCCCGCGGAAGTGTTGAGGCACTTGTCGGAAGCGTCATTCACCCCGTCAGCATCGGCATCCTGGGGGCAGCCTGCCGCGTCAACCGCCGTTCCCGCGGAAGTGTTGAGACACTTATCGGAAACATCATTTACCCCGTCAGCGTCGGCATCCAGGGGGCAGCCTACCGCGTCAACCGCCGTTCCCGCGGAAGTGTTGAGACACTTGTCGGAAACATCATTTACCCCGTCGGCATCGGCATCCCGGGGGCAGCCTTCCACATCAACCGCCGTTCCCGCGGAAGTGCCGCGGCATTTGTCTAAATAGTCCGCTACCCCGTCGTTATCGGTGTCCTGGGGGCAGCCTGCCGCGTTAACCGCCATTCCGCTGGAAGTGCCGGGGCACTTGTCTAAAGTCTCCGCTACGCCGTCGGCATCAGTATCCCTGTCTCCAAATTTTATCCCCAGCGATATCCGGTGAGTGATTCCCAGATCGGTGAACGAATTCCACGCATAGTCCAACTGGTAAGCGCTCCATTTGACGCCCATGCCGGCGGTCAGCCCGGAAAGCGCGCCCAGTTCCTTAACGGTGTCGCCCCTATACCCGGCACGCGCCGCGAGGATAACGGTGCCCAAGGCGTGCGTATATTCCGCCCCGGCGCGGAGATCAAGGTCTTTTTCGGTGTAATTGAGATCCGAAGCCACCAGCAGGCCTTTGGCCAATTCCAGCGCCCAGCCAGCGCGGGCCGTCACCGGCAATGGATACTCTTCCTCGACGTACCTGGCTTTGGTCCCTGCGTTCTGCACGGACAGGCCCACGTCCAGTTTCCGGCCCGCCAGGCGAAAGCCGCTATAGAGTGCCCCGATGTCGGCGGCATAGGCATGCGCGGTTTCTTCTTCTATCCGCGAGGTTATGTATTTCAGGTTAGCGCCCAGCGCAAGGTTCCCCAGCGTGCGGGCATAGCTGGCTACCGCCATTACGTCGGACATGTCGTAGTTTTCCCCAAGCCGCTGCCCTGTGTTGTCCGCTTCCGGGATGTTGCCCGAATTAAGGACATTGAACGCCACCCCCAGCCTGCCGTTGCGCAAAGGCAGGCCGCAAGCGATGTTAGTATAGGTGATATCCTCCAGCCACAAAGCGTGCGTCATGGCCAATTCACGGCGCTCTATGGCCGCCAGCCCCGCGGGATTCCAATAGATCGAGTTCACATCGCCGGACACGCCGGCAAAGACATCCCCCATCGCCGCCGGCCGGGCGCCCGCGCCCAGCTGCAGGAACTGGAACGCGCTCGTCCCCGCCCCGCCGCCGGCAAAAGCGGAATTACCGCAGCACAGCAGCGCCCAGGCGGCCGCTGTCGTCCCGGCTATTATCTTCTTTAATGCCATCATCTTATCACCGCGAATTTGCCCCTTGCTTTCCCGCTGCCGGGCGCCGTCATATAGTAAATGTAGACGCCGCTCGCCAATTTCTGCCCGCCGGAGTTCCGGACGTCCCATTCTAAGTAGTCCACCGCCCTGTCCGTCTTATGAAGCTCCGCCACCAGCACGCCGGTTATCCCGAATATTTTGATGGTCGCCTCCGCCGGCAGGTGTTTGAAAGTTATTTTAGCGGCCTGGAACCTGCCCGGGCTGTTGGGCTTAAATGGATTGGGATACACATAAGCGTCGTCCAGGTTGGCGGGGAGCGGGACGACGGTGACAGGGGTGACAAAGCCGCCGGAATTAATGTAATTAGAGCTTTGCGCGGTTCCGGAAACGGTTTGCCCGAGCGTCCCGGTCCGGATCTTGTAGTTCGCTGAAACCGTGTTCGCGCTGCCGTTAACCAGCACCATGTCGGAAACCGCATACTGCGCGCTTGTCAGCGCGCCGGCGTAGGCCAGCGAGCAGGCCAGCAGCAGCCCCGCGGGCAAACGACAGCCGCGCAGGACCGCCCGTATTTTCTGTTCAGATAAAACCGCCATCTTGTAAGTATACCCCCCGGCGCGGTTTTGCTTCTATTAGGAATTCTGCCCGGCCTGCTAGGTACTATTACGCGGGCGCCTGACGGCGGCTCGCGGCGGGAACGTCTCAGGCGGTCTTCGGCGTCCGGCGCCTTTTCACCAGTTTCTCCGCCTCCACCGCGAAGAAAACGACGCAGGATAATCCCAGCGCCAGGGCCAGGTCGCCGGCCGACAAGGGCGCGGTGCGGAAGATCTTGTTGCACCAGGGAACATAAATAGCGGCCAACTGCAGCAGGACCGTAGCCGCGACCGAATAAAGCAGCGGCTTATTAGTGAGGAGCCCCATCCGGAACAGGGACCGCTTTTCCGAGCGTATGGCCAGCGCGTGGCCCAGCTGGCTGAGACACAGCACGGTAAACACCATGGTCTGCCAATGCATGCCGGTCCGGATAGCCCAGGCCTGCGTGCCCAGGCACAGCAGACCCAGCAGCAGGCCCACCCAGATAACGTGCACGCCCAGGCCGCCCGCCAGCAGGCTTTCGCCGGGGCTGCGGGGCGGCAGCTTCATTATGTCCGGCTCGGCGGCTTCCGTAGCCAGCGCCAGGCCCGGCAGCCCGTCGGTAAGCAGGTTTATCCACAAGATCTGTATGGGGAGCAGCGGCATGGGCAGCCCAAGGAAGGGCGCCAGGAAAATTATCCAGATCTCCCCGGAATTGCAGGTAAGCACATAGCGCACGAACCTCCTGATATTGTCGAAGATCCGCCGGCCCTCGCCCACCGCCTTGACTATGGTGGCGAAATTGTCGTCGAGTAATATCATGTGGGCCGCTTCTTTAGAAACATCGGTGCCGGTTATTCCCATGGCGATGCCTATGTCGGCCCGCTTAAGCGCGGGGGCGTCGTTGACGCCGTCGCCGGTCATGGCGGCAAAGTGGCCGCGCGCCTGCAGCGCCTTCACGATGTGCAGCTTCTGCTCCGGCGCTACCCGGGCATAAACCCTGATGCGCTCCACCTTCTGCGCCAGCTCTTCCGGGGAGAGCTTTCCCAGCTCCGCCCCGGTCAGCATAACCTCCGCTTCCCCCGGCTTTATAATACCCAGGCGCTCCGCTATGTTGCGCGCGGTAACGGGATGGTCGCCCGTGATCATCACCGTCACAATGCCGGCCTCGCGGCATTGCCCGACGGCGGCCTTCGCCTCTTCCCTGGGCGGGTCGGCGATGCCCGCCAGCCCGATGAACACCAGGTCTTTCTCCGCCTCGGCCGGGGTCGGCGCCCCGGGGAGGGCGTCCCACTGGCGCGCGGCCAGGCCCAGCACGCGCAGGCCCCGCGCCGCCATCGCCTCCGCCGCCGTCTTGATCTTTTCCCCGCCGTCCGGGCCTATGCCGGAGGAATACATTATGTTCACGGACCTTTCCAGCAGGCTCTCCGCCGCGCCCTTGGTTACGGAAAAATATGCCCCGCCCTCCCAGTCGGCCAGCTGCCCGGCATGGAAGGTGGTCATGCATTTTCTTTCAGAATCGAACGGCAGCTCCGCCGCGCGCGGGCGCTCCGCGTCTAACTTCTTCTTGTCGAAACCTCCGGCCGCCGCCAGGGCGCAGAGGGCTGTTTCCGTGGGGTCTCCCGCCCAGCCGCCGTCCTTGGGACGGGCATCGTTGTTAAGGGCGAAGCCGGTAAGCAGGCGCGCGCAGGCGGCGGGGCCGGAGATCACCTGCGCGGCGGTCAGCAGCGTCCCGTCCCAGTACACTTCCTCCACCGTCATCCTGTTCTGCGTCAGCGTGCCCGTCTTGTCGGTACAGATGTAAGTCACCGAGCCCAGCGTTTCCACCGCCAGCAGTTTGCGTATCAGCGCGTTCTGTTTGACCATCTTGGCCGCGCCCAGCGCCAAAGCTATGCTCATTACCGCGGGCAGCGCCTCGGGTATGGCCGCCACCGCCAGCGACACCGCCGTCAGGAACATCAGCGCGGCCGGCTCCCCCCGCAGCAGCCCGGAAACGAAAACTATCGCGCAGATCGCCAGTATGGCCCACGCCAGCTTCTTACCGAAGATCGTTAGTCTCCGCTGAAGCGGCGTCTCCACTTCTTCTTCGTCCTGCAGCAGGCCGGCTATTTTCCCCAGCTCGGTCTCCATGCCTGTTGCCGCTACCGCGCCCTTGCCCCTGCCATAAGACGCCGCGGTCCCGCTGTAAGCCATGTTGCGCCTGTCGCCCAGGGCCAGGCCCTCTCCGGGGATAGCGTCGGCGTGTTTTTCAACGGATTGGGATTCACCCGTGAGCGCCGCCTCCTCTGTCTTGAGCGAAACGGCCTCTATCAGGCGCAGGTCCGCGGGCACGACGCTGCCGGCCTCCAGCAGCACGATATCGCCGGGCACCAGCGAGGCCGCCGGGATAGCGGCCACTTGTCCGTCCCGCATGACCGAAGCGACCGGCGCCGCCATTTTCTTAAGCGCTTCCATGGCCTTCTGCGCGCGGTATTCCTGCGCGAAGCCCATTATGGCGTTAAGCGTGACGATGGCCGCTATCACTACGGCGTCCAGCATTTCCCCCAGCACTCCGGAAATGACGGCCGCCGCTATAAGAACGACTATCATGAAGTCTTTGAACTGGTCCAGGAACATGGCCAGCGCGCCGCGTTTGCTCTTTTCTTTAATGGAGTTGGGGCCGTATTTTTCAAGGCGCCGCGCGGCCTCGCCGGAGCTGAGGCCGCCCGGACCGGAGCCCAGTTCCTTCAGCGCTTCTTCAACGGTTTTTTTATGCCACTCTATCGCTGCGGCGGTGGCGGGAAGTGTTGTCATAAGCTCGGTACCGGCAGGAAATAATTACAAGGCGCCGAAGGACCCGGTTTCTATTTATCTTTATATTAGTGTAGGCCTTCCCCGTCTCCGCTTCCTATTCGGAATTCTGCCCGGCCTTGTCGGTAATATTACGGGGAGCGAAGCCGGTTCTGCCGCCAAAGTTCTACGGCGCCGGGACATTTACCTAGCGTCGAGCGTAGAGTTCCGGATAGCGGCCGCAGGTCGGGGAAAGGTATCGTATCAGGGACCAGCACAGCGCTGTTCGACATAAGGAGAAAACTATATGAAGGTACTCTTAGCATTGGTTTGCATGCTCGCGGCCGGGGCAAGCCCGCTGCGCGCCCAGGTGGCCGGCGATTTCGGAGCGGGCGTGATGCTGGGCAGGCATACGGGCGTCACCGCTAAATACTGGATGACCGAAGGCCGGGCCCTGGATGCCGGCATCGGGATCGAGAACAACCTGTCCCTGTACGGCGACATCCTCTGGCATAGCTGGAGAGTGCTGCCCCAGCCCTCGCAGGGAAAGCTCCCCGTCTACCTGGGTATCGGCCTGGAAAGCGGCAACTCGGACCGCAACGACTTCGGCCTCCGCGCCGTCGCGGGCGTCGCCTACTGGTTCCCGCGCAATCCGCTGGAGGTATTCGCGGAGATCGTCCCCGTCCTGCACTTTAACGACGACAAGGGCGCCAATGTAAGCGCGACCATCGGAGGAAGATACTACTTCGAGTGGTGAACAGCGGCATTAACACGCACTTAAAAACCGGGGGCCGCAAGGCGGCCCCCGGGATTTATTTCCCAAAGAGAAAGCCCGGCTAATTCTTCCGGGCGGTCAATTTTTAATTTTATTTCCCGGCGCAGGCGCCAGGCCGGCAACGGGCACCGCAGGCCCGAGCAGAACGGCCAGCCAGCGCGTGCTTTCATGGCTCTCGAAGGCGAACTTAAGGGCCATAGTGAACGGTATGCACAGGACCGCGCCCAGCAGTCCCAGCATCCTCCCCCAGAAAATCAGCGAGAGAAATACTACCAGGGTCGACAGGTATAGCTTCTTCCCCATGATCTTAGGCTGCAGCACATTGCCGATGGTGAACGCTATTGCCACATAGCCGGCCACGACAAGCACGGCGCGGCCGGGCCCGAACTGCACAAGGGCGAGGCTGACCGCGGGCACCGCCGCTATAATGGAGCCGACATGCGGGATATAGAGGAACATAAAGGCCAGGAATCCCCAGAGAACAGGGGAATTCACCCCCAGGAGCGCCAGCCAGAGCCCGATCAGTATCCCGGCGCTCAGGTTCAGCCCGGTCGCGACCAGCATGTAGCGCTGGATATCGTCGATGAACTTCGTGAACCCGTGAAACACCTTGCGGGGCTCGCCCAGGACGGCGCGCAGCTTGACCGGGAAACTGGAGGCTTCGAGCAGGATGAACATTACGGTCAGCAGGATAAGTACGATATTAGAGACCACGCCGCCCAGCCCGCCCAGCATATCCACGAACAGTTTCATGACCGCCGCGGGATTGAGATATTCCAGCAGGACCTTCTCCGTTACCCGGAAGCCTTTAGCCGCCAGCAAGGCCGCCAGCGCCCCGGCTTCTTCCTTCATCCGCTGCTGGTAGGAAGGCAGGGAATCGCTGAAACCGCTTAGCGACGCGCCGACCAGCCCGCCGATCCCGAGCAGGATGGCTATCATCCCGGCCAGCACTAGCAGCACCGCGGCGGTCGAAGGCAGGCGCTTGCGCTCCAGCCAGGCTACCGCGGGCGTACCCAGGGCCGCCAGGAAGACCGCGACCAGGGAGGAAGCCAGGGCCGACTGCGCCTGGTTTATACCCCAGATCAGCACCACCAGCGCGGCCGCGATGAAAAGGAAGCGTATCCCGCCGTGACTATCGTTTTGTTCATGCATAGACACGCCTCCCTTTTTTTCAGGCCGCCCGCCGGCTCAGGACGGCTCTATGGTCATCAGGTTCTTCACTTTCCTGACGCCGTTCACGTCTTTGACAAGTCTTGTGACCGTCTCTTTTTCGGCGGCGGTCCTTGCCCGCCCGCCCACGGTTACCACGCCGCGCCTGACCGCCACCGTGGTATAGAGGCTGTTGGTAGAATGATGCAGCACCAGCGCCATCCGGACCAGGGCGGCGACTGAAACATCGTCGATCTTTTCCTTGACGCTCCTGGCGGGCTTTTCCGGGGCGACGGAGACGGTCATTTCATTTTTTACCTCGAGGATGCCGTCCACGTCCTTCGCGTATTCCGTAGTCAGTTCTTTCTGGGACTGCGTCGCGGCGTTGCCCCGCAGCGTCACGATGCCGTCTTTGACGTCGACCTCGGTGGTCTTGCCGTTCACGCTGCGGTGGAACAGCAGCGTGGCTTTGACTTTATTGCGGAACCAGGCGTCCGAGTTGGCCGTGGGCGGCGCGTCTTTTACTTCCAGCCTGTTATCCACGCTCCTGACGCCCGGGATGTCCGTCATGGTCACCTCGGCCAGCGACCGGTGGAATTCCTCGGAGATGATCCCGGTCAGGGTAACGGCGCCGTCCTTCGATTCTATCCGGATATCGTCGTTCTGCAGGTAGTTGATGAACACGTACGAATCCCTGGCGGACGAAACGATAAAGACGTCCATTTTAGACGCTTGCGCGGGCGCGCTCAGCGCCAGCAGGCCAGCCGCCGCTATCAGAGCTATAGAATATGTCGCTTTCATGTTATGTTCTCCTTATTACTGTTTCTCCGCGGCGGCGCCGGCCGCTTCCGGGAGCTTATCCGCAGTTAACGGCAGCGAGAAAGAAAAACGGACGTCTTTGCCCTGCTCGCTCTCTATTTCCAGCGCGCTGCCGTGCAGCGCCAGCATGTCGCTGCAGATCTTGAGCCCGAGCCCGAACCCCTCCGCGGCGGCCTGGCCCTCGCCAGTCCTGAAAAATTCCGTTTTGATCTTCACCAGGTCGGCGGGAGCGATGCCCCGGCCTGAATTTTCGATGCGGAAAGTCGCGTAACCGGCCTTTTCCGCGGCCACCCTGATAGTTATCCAGCCGCCTTCGGGTGTGTATTTCACGGCGTTCCCCATAAGGTTGGAGATCGCCAGCGCCAGCGCCTCGGGATCGGCGCTCACGATAAAAGGGTCTTTCGCCATGTCGAGAGTGAACGAGATCTTCTTCCTGCGCAGTAGTTCGCCCATGGCTGCTATCGCGCCGGCTGCCAGGTCCTGCAGGTCCAGCGGCTTCTTTTCTATCCTGAACTTGCCGGCTTCCATCCTGGCCTCGTTCAGAATGTTCTTCACGAAGCGCTTCAGGAACTTCCGCTCATAGTCCAGGGTCTTGTACAGTTCCGCCCTCGCCGGCGTAACCAGGTCGGGCTCCGACTCCTCCAGGAGGAAGATAACGGCGTCGAGCACTGTCAGCACGTTATTGAATTCATGGCTTACGGTATGGACCATGACCGATTTCAGTTCGGCGGCCAGCTGCTCCCTGCGCATCAGCGCCCTTATCTGCAGCAGCAGAGCCAGGGCGCCCAGGGCCGCCAAGAAGATCAGCACCAGTTTATGCGTGGTGGCGGCCAGACGGGATTTCATGGTCTCGCTGTTGATCGCCATGGCCATGGTCCCCAGCCGCCTGCTGCCCACGGTCACAGGTTCCGAGAAATAGTGATAAGCCAGGCCGTCGGGGCCCGTAAAGCTCTGCGTCAGGGAGCCGCCGGCGCCCCTGGCCGCGGTTCCCTCCCGGCTTGCGTCCTGTCCCCCTATCTTGTCCGGATCGGAATGCGAGCGGATCCGGCCCGACTGGTCGGTCACCACGGCGTATTTTATCACCTTGTCCAGCACCAGCGTGTTCACCAGGAAATGCAGCGAGAAAAGGTCTTCTTTAGGGAACAGGGCCGTGCCGGCCCGCCGGGAGGAGATCTCGGCGCGCAGGCGCATATCCTCGAAGACGGAATCCCTGGCGTCCTTCAGGACCAGCCTGGCGGCGCCGAGGATAAGCAATAACACCAGCGCGGAAAACCCGATGGAACTATTTATGGCTATCGCCCTGAGCCTTTGGCGTGTCATGGTTTTTGGGGCGGCGGCGCGGGTTTAGCGCCGGAAACGCTTTTTAATTTACCGCGCAGCTCCACGGCGGGCGGATAAGAGGGCGACAGGGTGGAGATCTCGTTAAGATAGTTCAGCGCGGCGGCCATATCGTTGTTGCTGTAGGCGCCTACCGCCCGGTAGTAGAGCCCCTCCACCTTTTGGGAGTCCTCGGCAGAAAGCTCCGGGGCCTTCACCCCGGCCGCGGCGGGCGCGGCCGTTTCCTTTTCCGGCACGGCGGCCGGCCGGGCCCCTTTACGCCCGGGCTGGGCGCAGGCGCATAAAAGCGCCGCGGCGATAATGAACGCATAGTGATTGGAGCGCATATAATTAGAGATCAAGCTGCTGGTCTCCCCTTAAGCCTGCCCCTCTTTCACCGGGCTCCTTGCGAAATACTGGAACCGCGAGGTCAGTTCCGCCGCCCACTTAACGGCGTTGATTATCTGCAGGATCCCGGTTTTTGTGGAGCTGGAGGTTTTCAGGTCCTCATCGATGAGCGTAGCGTGCCCGTTAATGACGGCCAGCGCGTTATTGAAGTCATGCGCCAGCGGGCGGGCCACTTCGCTCATGGAGGCGGCGGCCCGAAAGCCCGCCTGCTCCGACTCCGCTTTCCGGAGCAGCGTGACATCGCGGGTTACGCCCAACACCCCCGTTATCCTTCCGGCGGCGTCGCGCAGCGGCGTTTTGACGGTGTTGAAATAATACTTGCCGGAAGGAAGCGCCCTGTCATAGGTCCGCGTTAGCGTTTTCCCGCTGCGGACCACTTCCCGGTCGTCCTTCGCCGCCTCCGCGGCCACTTCGGGCGGGAAAACTTCGGCGTCGGTCCTGCCCAGGACGGCTTCGGGCTTTAAAAGAAAAATATCGGCGCAGGCCTTATTGAGCTTCGTATACCTGCCGGACAGATCTTTTATATAGATGGCGTCTTTCGCGGTGTCGAAAATATTGCGCAGCGTCGCTTCGTTCTCCTTCAGCAGCTCCGCCGCGGCCAGCCGTTTGGTGACATCCCTCACGACGCCGGTTATAAGCGCCGGTTTCCCCCCTGACATCACTATCCCGCTTTTCTGTTCCATCAAGAAGTAGCCGTCGTCTTTTTTGCGGAGCCTGTAGGAGATCATAGGAAGCGTCTTGCCGGTTTTTTTCGCCGCGGCCAACGCCTTTACGGCTAATTCCCTGTCCTGCGGATGCACCAGGTCAAAGATGCTGCTGCCCAGCAGGTCGTGCGGCCTGTAGCCGTAAGCCGCTATCCTGGGACTGGCATAGACTATCTTCCCCTGCATGTCAGCTGAATAGATAATATCCTGCGAGGAGGCGATCATCGCCAGGAGCCCGTTGTGCTCCCGGCTCCGCGCATCTTCGGCCAGTTTATGCCGCAGTATTATCGCGTAGGCGCCGGCCAGCTGCCTGGCGGCCTCCAGGTCGGCGGCCGTATAGTTCCTGGAGGGGTTGACCAGCGCTATCACGCCGAGCTGTTTGCTGCCGGATAACACCGGCATTCCGAGAAATCTGTCTATTTTCATCCCCGCGCCCGCCCGCCCGGCAGGTTTTACGCCGGCGGGGATGGAATTTAACAGCAGCGGCTTCTTTTCTTTCAGCACCCGGGCGCAAAGCTCTTTAAATTCAGGAGACGCGAAAAGCCCGGCCCTTAGCTGCCGCTTTTTGTTTTTTCCACCGGTAGGGGTGGCTGCCATAAGCCGGCCGCTGGCCGGGTCGGTATAACCCGCGAAGCCGTTCCGGCTCCCGGTAAGGCGGCATGCCTCGTCTATCGCCGCCCTGGAGACCGCATCCGCTGTAATTCCGGGCGTCGTCAGGAAAAGTTCCTCAAGAGTTGTGACGGAGGCGGCATCCCGCTCCAGGTCCGGACCCGCGGCGCGCCTGTTGCTTTTGATATTTTTCTTCATAGCTCCCCCGGGTCACTTAAGCGAAGTCAGCCCGTGCTGGATAGCGTACTTGGTAAGGCCGGCGACGGTAAGAATATTGAGCTTATGGGACAGGTGTTCCCTGTGCGTCTCCGCGGTACGGGCGCTGATCCCAAGCTTTGCCGCGACGCCTTTATTGGAGAGCCCTTCGGCGAGCAAAGACAGCACCTCCCGCTCCCGGACCGTCAGCGCGGCGCTGTCCGGTCTGCCTTCGGGAAGGTCCTGCATGGGATCGAGCAGGACGTCGGTCATCCCCGCGGGAAAATGCGTGCCGCCGCGGGAGACCTGCCTGATAGCGTCGAGCAGTTCGGCCATAGGCTGATCTTTTATTACATAGCCCTGTACGCCGCAGCGGGCCATCCTCCCCACGTATTCTTCGCTGGAATGGATGCTGAACGCGATCAGCCTGGCCTTGGGAACGACCAGGTGCAGCCGGCGGGCAAGCTCCCCGCCGTCGAGCGAGGGCAGGTTCACGTCCAGTATTACGATATCCGGCGCCAGCTTTTTCGCCTTGCGGAGCGCCTCCGGGGCGTCCGACGCCTCGCCCACCACAACAACGCCGCAACTGGTCAGGTAGGAGCGCACGCCTTCGCGCACGATCGGGTGGTCGTCCACCAGGAAAACCCTTATTTTGTTTTGTTTCGCGTCTTTCACCGGGACTCCTGGGTTTTAAATTGTGCCGCTTTGTTCCACCCGGGGGCTATACCCTGCAGACGGCCAAAGGCGGCGTGAGTTAAGTATAGCGCGCCGCCGGTTTAGCAGCTATTAGGAATTCTGCCCCGTATGCTAGGTACTATTACGGAAGATGTGTTTTTTAACGACGGAGAGCGGGGGCGGAAGCCCCGGAGGAATCCGGCAGGAACACGCTTTATCGCCGCGGAGCGCGGCGAGGCGCCTTGCGCGCGGAGGACTTCGGCGCGGCTGCCGGCAGGGCGTCCGGCATACCTGACGGGAAATACCGGCCGCCGCGTGCCACCTGTGTGATGGCCTCGAGCAGTTCGGCCGTCGGCTGGCTTTTCATCACATAGCCCCGCGCGCCGCTCCGGGCCATCCTTACCACGTATTCTTCACCGGAATGGATGCTGAAAGCGATTATCTTGGACCCGGGGACGAGCCGGCGCAGGCGGCTGGCCACTTCCCAGCCGGCCATGGAAGGCAGGTTGACGTCCAGCACGATAACATCCGGCCTCAGTTTCTTTAGTTTCAGTAACGCCTCGGGAGCATCGGAGGCTTCCCCAACCACTTCGGTAGAGCGGCTGGTCAGATAGGAACGCACGCCATCGCGCACGATCGGGTGGTCATCGATAAGGAATACGCTTATCTTTTTCTGTTTTTCTTTTTTCATTACCGGTGTTATCAAAAGCAATAATTCACAGCCGCGGTAAGCGCAAACCCTTTGTCGCGGAAATTCCGCGCGCCGGGCTCATCGGAACGTATATCCTCGGTCCAGAGATACCGGTAGGACCCGTCCACGGACCAGTACTTGTTAAGCAGGTACTCCACGCCGCCTCCCGCATGAGTGCCGGAGCGGAATTCGGAGCTGTCGGCCGGAGCATAGGCATGGGTATAATACCAGCCGCCCCCGCCCAGGATATACGGGGCGAGCCTGTAGTTGTGAGGCATCAGGTAGATCAGGACGGAAAATTGTATGGGGACTACGTCCACCCGCGTCCCGCCGAACTCGTTCTTGCGCAGGTCCACCGAACCTTCCAGGGCCCACCGGCGCGTAAGATGATAGCGCACCTGCGCTCCCTGCATAAAGTCGCCGCTGTCGGCGCCCTTGGGGCGGTAATACGCGGCGCGGCCCCCCACCGTCAGTCCGGGGCGGGGCCCGCTACTTTCCTCGGCGTAAAATTGCGCGCCGGCGCGGCCGGCCGGCAGAAAGCAGGCCGCCAGGAACAGGAAAAAGATGGAACGTTTAGATGCGGTCATAAAGAAGTATCGCAGGGATGGTTCGCCTGGCATAACCCGGCGGCCCGCTATTTACAGCCTCGACACAGAGAGTATACCGCGCGCCGCGCGGAACGGGAACGCGTATTACTACGCGGGGAAGTCAGTAATACTACGGACAGGATCCGCCAGGTCAGCTGGCCGGCTTGTCGGGCAGGCCCAGCGAAGTAAGCCCGTGCTGGATGGCGTACTTGGTAAGGCCGGCGATGGTCATGATCTTAAGCTTGTGCGAGACGTGCTCGCGGTGCGTTTCCGCGGTCCGCACGCTTATGCCCAGTTTGCGCGCCACCTCTTTATTGGCCAGGCCTTCGGCCAGCAGGGCCAGCACTTCCCGCTCCCGCACGGTCAGCACCGCCGTTTTTTCCTCGTCGGAAACCGGTTTGGCCTCCGGGGACAGTATAGCGTCCGACATCTCGGGAGGGAAATAGAGCCCGCCCCGGTGCACGTGGCAGATGGCCTCCACCAGTTTGGCCGTGGGCGCGTCCTTAGTGACGTAGCCGTGCGCGCCGCAGCGCGCCATCCGGACCACGTACTCCTGGCTGGCGTGCACGCTGAAGCCGATGATCTTCGCCGCCGGCACCGTCTGCCGGAGCTTGCGGGCAAGCTCGCCGCCGTCCAGGGAAGGCAGGTTCACGTCCAGGATTATGACCTCGGGCGCCAGTTTTTTTACCTTGCGCAGGGCCTCCTGGGCGTCGGAAGCTTCCCCCACCACCAGGACCGAGCCCTGGGTGGTCAGGTAGGAGCGCACCCCCTCGCGTACGGCGGGGTGGTCGTCCACCAGGAATACTTTTATCTTGGGCTGGCTTTTCTTTTTCATAAGGCATCTCCTTCAGGGCCGGATATGGGAACGCTGACCGTGAGCGTAGTGCCGGCCCCCGGGGTGGAATGAAGTTCGATAGTGCCCCCGGCAAGTTCAGCCCGCTCGCGCATGCTCCCGAGCCCGATCCCGCGCCCGGCCGCCTGCCGGCTGGCTCCCTGAGTAAAACCGATCCCGTTGTCGCTGACGCTCAACAAGATCTCCTTCCCTTTACGGGAGAGGGCTACCGCGGCCACGCTGGCTTTGGAATGTTTCCCCACGTTGTTGAGCGCTTCCTGGGCTATGCGGAACAGCGCCAGCGCAAGCTCCGGAGATATCTCCCGGGGGACATTCACGGCCTTCAGCGTAACCGGTACGCCGGCGCGCTCCTTGAATTCGCGGCAAAGCGTGCGCAGGGCAGGCTCCAGGCCCAGGTCCATCAGCTCCGAAGGCATCAGGTTCTGCGAAACGCGGCGGATTTCGGAAATGGCATGGCTCAGGAACCCGCCGACCTTGACTATCTTCTCCGCGTCCTTTCCGCCCAGGGCTATTTCCCCCGGCAGGGATTCCAGCCTGAATTTTACTCCGGAAAGTATCTGCCCGACGCCGTCGTGCAGTTCGCGGGAAAGGCGCTTACGCTCCGTTTCCTGGGCGGAGATCACGCGCGCGTGCAGGCGGCGCAGCTCCCTGTCCGCCCCCTTGCGCTCGGTGATATCCCGCTCCGTGGTGGCCACCTCCACCGGCTGTCCATTCCCATCGCGCAGCACGGTGACCGTCAGCAGCACGTCCAGGATCCTGCCGCCTTTTGTGCAGCGCTGGGCTTCGACAGGCGCCGCCGAGACCTGCACCAGCTCCCGCATCTTTATGATCTTGTTTTTCGGCATGAGCCGCCTGATGCTCATCGCCAGGGCTTCCTTCTCGCTGTAGCCGTACATCTTTTGCGCGCCTTTGTTCCAGGCCAGGATCTGGTCTTTAAGGTCGCAGATGATGACGGCGTCGTTGGAGTCCAGTACGGAATTGGCCAGCCGCAGCGTGTTCGTTTCCGAAACTTTCCGCTCCCGCTCGGCCCGCTTCTGTTCCGTAATATCCCGTTCGGTGGTCGCTACCTCCACCGCCTGGCCTTTGTCGTCGCGCAGCACCGTTACCGTCACCAGCACGTCCAGGATCCGCCCGCCCCGCGTCCGGCGCTGGGTCTCTATCGGCGCCGCCGAGACCCGCACCAGGTCGCGCACCTTGATAAGTTTATTATCCGGCATCAGCCGCCTGATGCTCATCGCCAGGGCTTCCTTCTCGCTGTAGCCGTACATCTTCTGGGCGCCCTTGTTCCAGGCGATTATCCGGTCCTTGAGATCGCAGATGATGACGGCGTCGTTGGAGTCGAGAACGGAAGTGGCCAGCCTCAGCACGTTCTTTTCGGAGAGCTTCCGCTCCCGCTCGGCCCGCTTCTGCTCCGTTATGTCCCGTTCGGTCTGGGCCACTTCCACGGGGGCGCCCTTGTCGTCGCGCAGCACCGTGACGGTCAGCAGCACATCCAGGATCTTCCCGTTCTTGGCGCGGCGCTGGGTCTCCAGCGGCGCCGCCGATACTTTCACCAGGTCGCGCGTTTTCATGCGCGTTGTTTCCGGCATGAGCCGCTTGATGTCCATACCCAGGGCTTCCTCTTCGGTGTAGCCGTACATCTTCTGCGCGCCCTTGTTCCAGGCGGTTACCCGGTCTTTGAGATTGGCGATAATGACGGCGTCGTTGGAGTCGAGCACCACCGTGGCCAGCCGCTGCACGTTCTTCTCCGCCAGCTTCCGGTCCTGGATATCGATAAGCGCCATTACGGCGCCTTCGGTCCTGCTTTTTTCGGTCTTGCTTTTATCCGTCCTGTAGGGCCGGATAAAGAGGTAGTACCAGCGGCCCTGCGTATCCGCCACCTCCAGCTTCTGGACATGGCCCGCCTTGATAACGCCCAGGAGCAGCTGTTTCAGGTTCGGCAGCAGCAGCGGGAGGCTGACGTCCGCTACGGACCGTCCGACCTTTTCCGGGGACAGGCCGAGCGCGCCGACCGCCGGCGGCGTGTAGCGGCGGATGGTCAGGTCCGGGTTCAGCAGCACGATGGGGATGTCGATATTGGCCAGGAGGTTGGAGAAATCGTTATTGGCGCGGTTCAGCACCTGGTTGGCGTCCCCCAGTTCCTCGGTGGAAGTGAGCAGTTCCTCGTTGGTGGACTGAAGTTCCTCTTTGGCCGTTTCGAACTCCTCATTTACGCTCTGCAGCTCTTCGTTGCTGGAAAGCAGTTCCTCGTTGGAGACCTTAAGCCTCGCATTGGTGGATTCCTGCTCTTCGATGATGGCCTTCAACTGCTCGCCGGAAACCGACAGGTCTTCTTTGAGATCTATAACGCGGCGGCTGTCCCTGGCCCCGCCCGCCCGCCGCGGCCCCGCCTCCGCGGCGCCGCTCTCTTCGAACAGGACAAGAAAGCATTCCTGGTGCAGGTTCGAGGCCTTGAGCGGCAGCACCTCTATCCGGACGCGCTTGGGCGCCACGCCCGCGTGAGGCGCGGCTATTTCCTTGCGCACGGCGCAGGCGGATCTTTTGGCGATGTGGATGGCCGCGCGCAGTTCAAGCAGGAATTCTCCCGAAGCCATGCGGCGCAGGTTCATGCTCGGTTTGCCCGGCGCCGGGCGCAGGTACGCCGAGGTATTGCCCAGGAACCGCAGGATCTCCAGGTCGCCGCTGACGATGACGCCGTTGGGCAGATAGCGGGCTGGCAGGACGCTGTCCAGTTCGCCCTGCAGGTCGAGCGCGTCCTGGGCGGGGTTGCTTTTTTCAGTTTTGCTTTCACCTAGGCCTTTTACGCCGGGCTCCGGTTCCAGGAAGCGGCCGAACTGCACAAAATCCAGATTCGCGTTCGAAGCCGCCGCCCGTTCATAGAACGACTTCTTGTTAACGTTAAGAACGGAAAAGCCGCCGGGGAACTGCTCTATGGTTTCGGAATGGCCCAGCATGAGGATGCCGCGCGGCTTCAGGGCGTACTGAAAGATCTGCAGGGCTTTTTCCTGCAGCCCGGGCCCGAGGTAGATCAGGAGGTTGCGGCAGCTGACCAGGTCTAGATTGATGAAAGGCGGGTCCTTCACCAGGTTCTTGGCGGTAAAGACGCACCTGTCGCGGATCATGGGGGAAATACGGTAGCCGTCCTTGGTCTGCGTAAAGAAACGCCGCAGCCGCTCCTGGGAGACATCGGCCTTGATCTTTTTGGAGTAGAACCCGGCGCGGGCTTTTTCAATAACGGCGGGGTTCACATCGGTAGCGAAGACCTGGAACGGCACCTGGGCGGCGCGCGGGCCGAGGAACTCCGCCAGGTTTATGGCATGCGAATAGGCCTCTTCGCCAGTGGAGCAGCCGGGCACCCAGATGCGGATCGGGACCGTGGAAGGCCTGTCCTTCAGGAGACGCGGATAAATGGCGCTCTTCAGGGCCCTGAAAGAATCCGGTTCCCTGAAGAAGGCCGTCACGGAGATCAGGATATCGCTGTAAAGCTGCTCCATCTCCCCGGAATCCGCTTTCAGCATACGGAGGTACTTCTCCGGCTCGCGGACCCGCCGCAGCATCATGCGCCTTTGAATGCGCCTGCGCAGCGTGGCCTGTTTATAGAACTCGAACTCCACTCCCTTGCTGCCGTGCAGGAGCGCCAGGATACCGTTCATTGCTTCTTCGCTGGGCCTGCTCTTTGTTTCTTTCCCGTTCCGGGAGCGGGAGTACGCGGTTGCGGAACCGAGCTTCTTGCCGATCTCGGCCGGGGACATTACGAAATCGGCGCAACCGGCCAACGCGGCCGAATTCGGCATGCTGGCATGGGCCGCGGTTTTCCCGTCCTGCGCGAAGGTCGTTCCGCCATTTTCCTTGATAGCCTTCAGGCCTTCTGCCCCGTCGTCGCCTTCGCCCGACAGGAGGACGCCGATCGCGTTCTTCCCCTGGTCGCCGGCCAGGGAGCGGAAGAAGCTGTCTATGGGATTGCGCCAGTCGGACTTGTGGCCCAATGAAGAAAGGTGAAGGACGCCCCTCTTTATGAGCATCGCGCGGTTGGGCGGGAGAATATAGATCCGGCCGGGGGCTACCTTGTCCCCGCTTTTCACTTCGCCTACCGGGATCCTGATATTGCGCGACAGGATCTCGGCCAGCTGGCTTTTATATTGGGGGGCCAGGTGGGGCACCAGCACTACCGCCAGGCCCGGCTTAGGCGGCAGGGCGGTCAGGAGTTCTTCGAACGCCTTCAACCCGCCCGCCGAAGCGCCTATAGCGACCACCGGAAATGCTTTGGACTTCATATTCTTCCCAACTTCCCCGTTCTCCGTGAAACGCTGCGGCCCGCGGTGTGCCGCAAGGACATCTCCGCCAGGGTCATATTTGCCATTTATATGGTACCTGTCAATTATACCCCAATGGAATGCGCGCACAAATACGTGTTTCTACGCGCGTCCGTACGTAGTATTACGAATACCGCCGCGCCGCTTTGTCGAGATAACTTTTGCGCTCCGCCGGGAAATTTCTTCCCCTACCCTTACACCATACTACCATAATTTCCCCCGCAAAAACCCGCACAAAAGCGGAACTGCCGGGAACCCGCCTCAGGCCCGCCGCCAAATGAAAAAGCGCCCCGCCGGGGACGCTTTTTTATTTAGAGGACCGCTCAGCGTTTGCCGGGAAGTATCTCCAGCCAGTAGCCGTCGGGGTCTTCTATGAAATAGATGCCCATGGCCGCGTTCTCGTAGCAGATGCAGCCCATGGCTTTATGCAGCTCGTGGGCGGCGACATAATCCTCGGCCGTGAAGGCCAGGTGGATCTCGTTGTCGCCCAGGTTGTATTTTTTCTTGCGGTCCTTCAGCCAGGTGAGCTCCAGTTTATGCGGCGTCGCGCCGTCGCCCAGGAAGACCAGCGTGAAGCTGCCGTCCGCGGCCTCTTTGCGGCGCGTTTCGGCCAGCCCCAGGGCTTTTTTATAAAAGGCCAGGCTCTTCTCCAGGTCCAGCACGTTCAGGTTATTATGCGAAAAGGTGAACTTCATGGCGCGTCTCCTGTCGGGTCTTTTTTGCCGCTCTCCCGCTATAATAGCAATTCGCGCGAAGGCGCCGTAACAGGCCCGCCGCGCATCGGCATGGCGCGCGCAAGCGGCCTCGGTATACCCAGGCCGGCCTGGGCAATAATACCGCCCCGGTTTGGGCCTTTAGCCTCTATAGGGCCCGCCGCGCAAAAGCTACCATAATATACATGGACAAACGCCTTTCTCTTGCGCTTTTAATTTCCCTGGCCGTCTCGGCCGCGGCCGGGGCCGCGGACTTCGAAGAACTGTACAGGGCGCCGTTCACGCTCCCGGAAACCACAGCGCCTGCGCCGGCGGACAAACACGCCGCTACCTATTTCCTGCGCGGCCTGGTGACCGTCCACCCTGACAGAACGGTGCTCAACACCGTGGACGGCCGGGTGTTCATCCTTGAGCTCTCGAAAGAGGACGCGGCCGCCTACGACAACCGCGCCGTGGAGATCTGGGGCAAAGTGGAAGCCTCTGACGACCTGGACTCCCTGAGGGTCTCCAGCATAAAGGAATATACGCCGGACCCGGCCGCCGTGGCCCCTCCGCCCTACAAGAGCAAGTTTAAGCCGGCGCAGCTGCTGGGCGAGGCGGACGGCGCGCTGTCCGTGGCCAATATGCGCTGGCTCAACGCCGACGCGGCGGCCCATGATTTTACCTGGGCAAACGTCGTTATAAGGCCGGAACTGGTCAAGGAAATTTATTTTGTCACCAAGGTGCAGCCGCCCGGCATAGCCGGCCACTCCCTGCTCTTCTTCGAATTCGAGGACGGCGGCCTGGCGGACTCGGAAGGGCGCCGGTCGCGCGGCTTCTTCCTTTCGGTGGAGGCCTACGCCAGGGAAGGGCAAGCCTACTCCCTGGTAGCCGGCTTCAAGAAAACTTACGGCATAATCTGGCTGCTGACCAACTTCGAAGACTATGCCCTGGGTACGGCGGCTTTCGGCAAGGACTGGATGAACTTTTACCCCGTGCTGACGGACAGGGCGGGCAAGGTCAGGATGGCGCGCGACACGGTGGAGCTGGCCGCGGTGAACCGCGAAGGCGAGTGGTACCACTCCACGCGCAACAACTGCACCAACAACCTGGTAATGATGATAAACCACGGCCTGCCCGAAGGCAAAAAAGTGAAACTGTGGACCATCCCGCACTTCATCTATAACTTCTACGCCACCACCCCGCCGATGGTGCCGGGCTTCCTTGGACGCAAAGGCGTGCTGGGCCCCAAGGCCTTCACGATAGACCCGGAAAACTACAGGGAGCACATACCGCTGCCTGCGGCGCGGTAGACCCGGCCGGCGCCAATTAAAAACCCCGGGCTCTCCGGGGTTTTTAATTGGCGCCGGGTCTTACGCTCACTCCCCTTTCAGGGTAAAATCTTCCAGCCGCACAAAGGAATAACCTTTGGCCCGCAGGAGCGGGACCGCCTCTTTAAGGGCCTCGAGCTCGTGCCATTCGGGCCGGTTGAAATGCATGATCACCACGGCGCCGGGCCTGGCCCTTTTTATGATGTTGTCCCGGATGACCCTGGCAGGCACCTTGGGCGTGGCGTCGCCGGAAAGCAGGCTGTAGGTGATGACCTCCATACCCAGCGCCTGCGCCACCCCCATGCAGATACTGTCGGTATAGGCCGCGGCCGGGCGGTAGAACACGGGGCGCCGGCCGGTCACTTCCGTTATCTTGCGGGCCCCCAGCTCGATCTCGTCCACCATGTCGCCTATTTTGCTGACCGTCTCCACGCCGTAGCGCTTTTCCCCGGCGAAAGAGCAGGCGCGGTGCAGCAGGCCATGGTTCTCTATCTCGAACAGCGGGTCCGCAGCCAGCTCGCGGAAACGCTCCGGGTATTTTTCTATCCAGATGCCGGTGATGAAAAGCGTGGCGGATATTTTCTCGGCGCGGAGGTAATCTATCAGTTTCTCGTTATAGCTGTTGTTGCGCCCGCTGCAGGCGTCGAAGGTGAGCGCTATCAGCTTCTGCCCGGAGTAACGGCGGGCCAGCGGCTCGTCCACCGGAGTCATGGGGGCGGGATTGCGCGCCGCAAAATCGTCCGTTATCCTTTTTTTCAGGCGCAGGTAATCGTCGGTATAGGAAGCTTTCAGCGCCTTGTCCCTGGCGCTCCCGGCATGGAGCAAACTGCCCTGCAGGGCGACCGGCAGCAGCGTAAAAAGAAGAACGAGGCGCTTCGGGAACATAACTACATTTTAGAAAAGTTTTACATCCCGCCGACCCAGCCGCGCTGGAAGACTTCCCTTTCTATGGACGCCTGTATGTCGGTAACGGAGGTCGTCGAGGGCTGCAGGTCGAGGATCCCGCTCCCTTCAGGCAGCTTCCAGGGCTCGCCCTTCACCGCGCCGCCGGCCAGCACCCTGACGCCGTGCGCCGGGATGTTTATGGAGAACTTGCCCTTCTTCACGGCGAAGGTCTCGCCGCTGTAAATGTCCGTATAGCTGCCCGGGGGGATGTTCACCGAGACGGCGGCCCCGTTTTGGTCCTTATTAAGGAACACGAAAACCTTTTCGTTCCCGAATTCGCGCTTGAACGCGTACTGGTCCTTCGCCCCGTACAGGCGGGTCTGCGTTCCCTTCATCAGGGCCGCGCTGGCGCGCCGCACGGCGTTGAGCTTTTTCAGCCGCTGGTAGATAGGATTGCTCTTGGAAGCCTTAATGCCGGCCGGCCCCAGCATCTTCCGGTTGTCCGGGTCGTTGCCGCCCACCATCTGCACTTCCGTCCCGTAATAAACACAGGGGATGCCGCGGGCGGTGAAATATAAATTCAGCGCGTCGATATACTGCTCGGTGGAAGCGGCGCTGCCGTCCCAGCCGGGGCCGTTGAACCGCGGCTTGTCGTGGTTGTCGAGGTAGGTCACCAGGTAGGTGGCGTCCTTGTACTTGGCGTCCTGCGACAGCACGCTGTCCACGCGCGCATAGTCCCCGCCCTTAAAAACCTGCTCGAACTGCCCCCAGGTGCCCATCGCCGAGCCGGGCATGTCCAGCACGCTCATGGCCGAGTTCATAGCGTCGCCGGAGGCCAGGTTGGTATAGCTGGCCAGCCAGTTGAAATCGCCGTTGGTCCACACCTCGCCGAACATGAAGAAATCTTTCTTGTTCTTGTGCAGCTCCGTAGTAAAGGTCTTCCAGAATTCCGGCTTCATCCAGGCCACGGTGTCTATGCGGAAGGCGTCCACGCCCAGGTTCTGGTAGCCCTTGTAGATGTCCACGAACCATTTGACCACTTCGGGGTTGTCCTCGTTGAAATCCAGCAGGTCGGCTATGGCCGGGCCGCTGTGGTTGAACCATTTCTGCGTGTCGTTATTATAGTCGAACGTTTTGCCGAGGCCCGACACCTGGCCCTTGCGGTCGTACCACTTTACCGACGGGTGCACGTAGCCGCCGTGGCCGTGGTTGGTCACGATGTCCTGCACTATTTTCAGCCCTTTAGCATGGGCCGCGTTTATCAGGTCCCCGTAGGCGGCGCCTTTCGATTCCAGGTGCGGGTCTATTTTGGAAAAATCCCAGGCCCAGTAGCCGTGGTAGCCGGAGGCGTCGTAGGAGGCGTCCTGGTTCTGGTAGCGGCCGGGCGGCTGCATCACCGGCGGGGTTATCCAGATGGCGGTAAATCCCATATCCTTGATATGGTCAAGGTTCTGCATCAGCCCTTTGAAATCCCCGCCCTGGTAATATTTGAGGTTGCCGGGCTGGTACTCGTCGCCGTAGATGTTATTGTTGCCGGTGTCGCCGTCCACGAACCTGTCGGTCATGACGAAGTAAATGCTCTCGTTGCGGAAATCCCATTTATCGGCTTTGGTCGCCGCGAAAGCCGGCGCGCAGAGCGCGGCCAGCAGTGATAATGCAATAAGCTTATTCTTCATCATTATTATTCCCCTAGGACTGCAAGTATATCAATATTAGCTGCTGGTGTCAGGCACTGGTTAACATAATTCTGGGGTCAGACCCTAGGGTCTGACCCTAGGGTCTGACCCCAGCAGCCGGGATCAAACTGCGGGTTATACGCCCTGAAGCAGTTCTATCCTGCGCACTATGTTGTTGCGGATGTCCAGGTCTATGCTGGCGAGGATACCGATGCCGTAATTGTCCGCGTCGAGCAGGGAGATGATGCGCTTGCTCTGCGCGTTGAGTTCCTTGAACAGCTTCGGCGCGTCGAGGATGGCCTCGTCGTTAAGCCCGGGCAGTTCGGCGATCTTATTAAGGACGCCGGTCAGTTCCCGCCTGGCGGCCGGGTTGGCGCCGGGGTCTCCCATGGCGCCTATGCGCAGGGCCTGTTTGGCGGCCTCGGCCGAGATTAACCGCAGCTGCGCTTTAAGCGAAACCTGGGTGCCTTCAAGCCCCGCGACCAGGTCGCGCAGCATGCTGAAGTCCTGCGCCAGGCGCGCCACCTTGCCGGCGGATTCGGGCCGGCTCTGCAAGTACCGGAAAGAACCCGTCACCCCGGCCTGACCGGCTTTGATCTCACCGAGCCCGCTCCCGATGACCGCTCCCCTGTATTCCCGGGCGAAATCGCTTATGGTATCGAGCGCAGCGTAGATCCGCGAGTCTTCCGTATCTATGTCGGAAGCGGCCCGCCCGGCGTCCTTTTGCAGCGCGGCCAAAACCCCTTCTATCGCCTGGACCCGGGCCGCGTAAGCGCCCGACAGCCCCTTCTCCGGAAAAACAGGAGAGGCCGGAGAGACGGCCACGGCGTTCAGCGCCTTATTGAATTCTTCTCCCTTTATATTTATGGCGGGCTCGAACCCCTGCGCGCCAGCGAAAGACGCGAACGCCGCCATGACCGCCGCCGCTTTTAGTATTTTGCCCATATTGGTTTCTCCTTTGACTCCCTCGCACTACCACCCCGTATTACTAGTTTAACACCATGCGCGCCCGGTTATAAGAAGCGAAGGCCCCGCAAAACCGGAACTTTTTGGTCTACTCCGGCCCCGCAGCCAAAAGCGCGTATTTGGTCATTCCAGGCCCGTTACGCGGACAGAAACCCTCCAATCCTGCCCCCTGTAAAAGCTATAATGTAAAGGCAGCACCTAACTGGCCCCGCCAAACCGCTTACAAGAGGAATACATGAACACCAATAACAGCCATGATGGCACCGACAACGAAGAAAATTTCGAGACCTTGCTGGCGCAGAGCTACAAAGAGCCCTCCAGGATGGAGCCGGGCCAGAAAGTGGAGACCAGGATAGTGAAGTTGACCCCCGAGTGGGCGCTGATAGAAGTAGGCGGCAAGGGCGAGGGTTATATTTCCATCAACGAATTCAAAGACGCCGACGGCAAGCTGACGGCGCACGAAGGCGACAAGATCCGCGCCTGGTTCCTGCGCTCCGAAGAAGGCGAGATGCGCTTTACCGTTAAGATCGGCACCGGCCCCGCGGCCCGCGCCCAGCTCGGCGACGCTTTCCGCGGCCACATCCCCGTGCAGGGCACCGTCTCGAAAGAGATGAAGGGCGGCTTCGAAATAACGATAGGCGGCGCCCGCGCCTTCTGTCCTTTCTCGCAGATGGGTATCCGCCGCGACGAGGACAAGGCCGCCTATATCGGCAAGTCCCTGACCTTCGACATCATCGAGATGTCCGAGCGCAACGTGGTGCTGTCCCGCAAAGGCATCCTCGACGTGGAGCGCCGCGCCAAGTCCGCCTCCCTGCAGGAGACCCTCAAGGAGGGCGACAGGGTGCACGGCACCGTCACCTCCATCCAGAAATTCGGCGCCTTCGTAGACATCGGCGGCCTGGAAGGCCTGCTGCCGGTCTCCGAAATAGCCTGGGGCAGGACGGAGAAAGTGGAAGACGTCCTTAAAACCGGCCAGGAGCTGGACCTGGTGATAAAGAAGCTGGACTGGCAGAACGAAAAGATCTCTTTCAGCCTCAAGGACGCGCTGCCGGACCCCTGGGACTCGGCCGCCCGCAACTGGCTGCCCGGCTCGTACCATACCGGCACCATTTCCCGCCTGGCGCCTTTCGGCGCTTTCGTAACCCTCGGCGAGGGCGTGGACGGCCTCATCCACGTCTCGCGCCTGTCGGGCGAGCGCCGGGTAAACCACCCCGACGAAGTGCTCAAGCTGGGCGAGACCATCGAGGTGCGCGTGGAAGCGGTGGACATGAAGAACCGGCGCATTTCCCTCGTCCCGGCCGAGATCAGCCGCGAAGAAGAAGAGAACGCCGCCACGCTGGAAAAATATCAAAACCAGACGGACGCGCCGGCCCTCGGCACCATGGGCGAGATGCTCAAGAAAGCCCTGGAAAAGAACGGCAAGAAATAAAGCTGTACGCCTCAAATAAAAAAACCCGGCCCCCCGGGGTTTTTTATTGGCCTGGTGTCAGGCACTAGTGCCTGACACCGTCTTTTTAGAACTTCTTCACTTCCTTTATCTCGGTCCGGACCAGGTAGAAGGCGCTGCCTTCGGCGGCGGCGTGGGTGGCGTAGGCGTGGGAACCGTCCACCGCGTAAGACAGCGCCAGCCGGTAATTGGCCATGGAGCGCGGGTCCGAGCGCACCAGCATCTGCCGCTCGAAGAACTGTTTGCCGCCGGCCTTTTCCCAGTAGCTCTTGATCGCGTCCAGCCCCTTGCCCATCCCTTCAAGCCGGCCGGGGTAGATGAAGAACTTGCCGTCGTGCCGGCACTTGTACTTGCCGCCCCGGTCCTTGACCACCAGCCCGCATTTGAGCAGCGCGGCCAGCGCCTTGAGCGCCGCCGCCGGCTTGATGGAAAGCCTGGCCGCCAGGTCCTCCGCCGTCCAGGCGCCCTGGTCGCTGCACAGGGCCTCGGCGCACCAGTAGGAATCTTCGCTGCCGCTGACCGCGAAGAATTCCTCGGGCGAAAGATGCACGAAGGCGTGCTGGCGCATCCATTTCATGGAATCCGGCAGCGGGCCCGCCTCGGCGGTGCTGCCGAACAGCGGGGCCAGGAGCTCGTCCGCCGCCTGCGCGCCGCCCAGCATGTCCTTGAGATAGCTCAGTATCAGCTCCCGGGCCTCGCCCTGCGTGGGCAAAAGCCTCAGGCCCGTGAAGATGCGCCCGAGCGCCGCGGGGTCCGGCAGGGCCAGCCCCTTTTCCACCCTGGTGTAGTGAAAGAAGGTGAAAGGGAAATGCCTGCGGCCGCCGTTCTTATGATAGAACTTGTAGGCGCTGTCGAAGCCCGCTGTCGACCGCGCCTTTACCAGGCTGGCGGCAAAAGCGCCGAGATTTCGTTTCTTTCCCGTCCCCATAGCTTCCTCCCGTGCGGGCACTGTCCGCGTTTAATGGAATAATATCAAACTTTATGCGGATAATTTCGCAAAGTTACCCGCCTTTAAAAGAATACCCCCGTTATATTTTGTAGAATAATTGATTATAGTACCGTTTTTACCAACTGCAGGACGTCACCAGAGGACAATATGGCCGCAAAAGACAAGAAAATGCGTTTTGGAGTAGTAGGCGCCGGCAAACTCGGCGGTTTCCATTCCCGTACCCTTTCGACCATGCCCGAGGTGGAGCTGGTCGGCATCTCCGACCCCAACCTGCTCAGGGCCCAGATGCTGGCCTGGCAGTACAACTGCGTGGCCTACAAGAGCCACGAAGAGCTCTTCCCCCAGGTGGACGCGCTGGTAGTGGCCGCCCCCACCGAATACCACGCCGACATAGGCGTTAAAGCGCTGGGCGCCGGCATCCCGGTGCTGATGGAAAAACCCATAGCCCATTCCGAAGAAGGCGCGCGCCGCATGCTCGATATAGCGGAGCAGAAGGGCGTGGTCCTGCAGGTGGGCCACTCGGAGCGCTTCAACCCGGCCGTGGTCGAAACCCTCAAGCACGTGAAGAACCCGCGCTACGTCACCATCGAGCGCCTGGGCCCGTTCGACCCCCGCGTGGCCGCCACCGGCGTTACGCTGGACCTGATGATCCACGACCTCGACATCGTCCTGACCATGATAGACAGCGACGTGGAATCCTTCGAGGCCATCGGCGCCAGCCTTCTCTCCAGCCACGAGGACATCTGCAACGTCCGCCTCAAGTTCAAGAACGGCTGCGTGGTGGACGTTACGGCCAGCCGCGCCACTATGGAAGCCTCCCGCCGCATGCGCATCTACCAGCAGGACTCGTACCTCTCGGTGGACTATGTCAGCGCCAGGCTCAAGATCTACACCAAGAAAACCCCGGTGATCACCAGCCTCAAAGACATCTCCGTCGCCTATCCCAAGCTGGAGCGCAAACAGCCGATCAAAGAGGAGCTGCTCCACTTCATCGACTGCATCAAGACCGCCAAGACGCCCACCCCCAGCGGGGAGAAAGGCCTGAAGGCCGTGCGCCTGGCGCTCGAGATCACCGACAAGATGCGCCGCTTCGAGGTCTCCGCCTCCAAAGCCAAGGAATCCCAGGAATCGCTGTCGCGCTCCCTGGCCGACATCGGCAAGGTCACCAAGGTCATGCTGGAAGAAGGCCTGAAGAACGCCGGCATCGACAAGCACTAAAGCACAATGGCAAAAACCGCACCTACCACCAAGAACATCCTGATAGTGGCCGGCGACCCGTCCGGGGACGTCCACGCCGCCGCGCTGATCCGCGCGCTGAAGGCCAAGGACCCGGAGATCTCCATCACCTCCATGGGCGGCGTGCGCATGCAGGAACTGTCCACGCATTTCATCTACAACCTGGTCTCCGTGGGCGCGGTCGGTTTCGCCGAGCCCTTCAAGAATTTCTTCCTCTGGCTCAAACTGATAAAGCTGGTGCGCCGCTATATGGACGAGAAGCGCCCGGCCTGCGTGATAGCCGTGGACTTCTACGGTTTCAACCACCAGGTGCTGGGCCTGGCCGCGCACCGCAAGATCCCGGCTTTCTACTACATCAGCCCGCAGGTGTGGGCTTCCCGCCCCGGGCGCGCGGCCAAGATCGCCAAGCTCACCAAAGAGATCTTCTGCATTTTCCCGTTCGAAGAGGCCCTCTACAAGAAGGTGAACGGCAATGTCACCTTCGTCGGGCACCCGCTGCTGGATATGATGCCGGAGCCGGCGGAGCGTCCCATTCCCCCGCCGGACGGCGCCTGGAACATCGGCATCCTGCCGGGCTCGCGCAGAGCGGAGATAGCGCGGCACCTCCCCATTTTCCTGAACGCTTTTTACCGCATAAAGGAATCCCACCCCAAGGCGAAGGCCTTCGTTTTCGCCGTGCCGGAATTTTCCGACGAGCATTTGGTGCCGGAGCTGGAAAGCGTCAACAAGTACTGGTCCAAGGACGTGGAGATAGTCCGCGAGAAGGACTACAAGCAGCGCTCGCAGCTCGATTTCGCTTTCACCTGCTCGGGCACCGCTACGCTCGAGAACGCGCTGCTCGGCGTGCCCATGGCCGTGGCCTACAAGATGCCGCGCTTCTCCTGGGAAATAGCCAAGCGCGTGGCCAACGTGCAGTACGTCTCGCTGGTGAACATCATCCTGAAGAAGCCGGCCGTCAAGGAACTGCTGCAGGAGAAGGCCACCGTGGACCTGCTGGCCCAGGAAGCTTTTTCTTTCCTCAACAACCCGCCGCGCATCCGCGCCGCGCGCAAAGAGCTTACCGGCCTCAGGGCGATGCTGGGCAGCAGCGGCGCCGCGGAGCGCGCCGCCGCCAAGATCCTCTCGCACCTGAACTGACATGATCACAGACTCCAGCATTTCCTCGCAGCCCGAAAAGGGCCAGTTCAAGAAACTCGCCCTGGCGCTGCTCCAATACGTAAAGCCGCACAGGGCCCGCATGGTGCAGGCCGCCTTCATGATGGCCCTCCTGGCCGCCATCCGCGGCGGCATCGTCTATATCCTGGGCCCCGTGATGAAAGGCGTGTTCATCGACAAGGACCTGCACATCCTGCGCCTGGTCGTGATCTGGCTGCCGGTCCTGTTCGTGGTGCGCATGGCGGCGGAATACGCCAACTCCTACCTGATGAGCTGGGTGGGGCAGAAGGCGGTGCAGAAGATCCGCGAAGACCTGTTCACGCATATTCACAACCTCTCGATAGAGTTCTACTGGCGCAAGCGCTCCTCCGAAGTGATGAGCCGCGTGATCAACGACCTGGCCAACGTGCAGAGCACGGTGCAGTTCATCCCCCTCTACGGCATCCGCGACGTGCTCACCGTGATCTCGTGCATCGCGGTGCTGTTCTACCTGCACTGGAAGCTGGCCCTGGCCTCGCTGGTCATCCTGCCGGTCACCGGCGTCATCCTGCAGATCCTCGGCAAGAAGATGCGCAAGTCCGGCTCCGAGAGCAACGCCATCGTGGGCGACATCTCGCACAAGTTCCAGGAGAGCCTGCAGGGCATCACCGTGGTGAAGGCCTTCAACTACGAAGAGCAGGCCATCGCCAAGTTCCAGGTCTCCAACGACGCCTATTTCTCGAAGATGATGCGCTACCTGCGCGCCACGGCCATCAGCGGCCCCATCATGGAGTTCCTCGGCAGCATGGTGCTGATCGGCATCATCTACCTGGGCGGCCAGGCCATCTTCACCGGCTCCATGACCATCGAGCATTTCTTCTCCTTCGTCGGCGGCTTCTTCACGGCCTATATGCCGCTAAAGAACATCGCCAACATGAACTCCCGCCTGCAGCTGGGCATGGCCAGCTGGGAGCGCATCCACCAGATCCTCGACGAGAAGCCCACCGTGGTGGTGAAGGCCAAGACCAGGAACATCGACTTCCTCAACGGCAAGATAGAGTTCAAGGGCGTCAACTACAAATACCCGTCGCGCGACACGCAGGTGCTCAAGGACCTGTCGTTCACCATAGAGCCGGGCCAGGTGGCGGCCTTCGTGGGCCCGTCGGGCTCGGGCAAGACCACTATCGTGCACCTGCTGCTGCGCTTCTTCGACCCCATCTCCGGGCGCGTCGAGGTGGACGGCCACGACCTGCTGGACCTGGGCACCACGGACCTGCGGGCGCACATGGGCCTGGTCACGCAGGACACGATCCTTTTCGACGACACGGTGTACAAGAACATCACGATAGGCCGCCCCGGGGCTTCGATGGAAGAAGTGATAGACGCGGCCAAGGCCGCGGACGTACACGCGTTCATAGCGGCCATGCCGCAGGGCTACGAGACCGTGCTGGGCGAGCGCGGCGTGAAGCTTTCCGGCGGCCAGCGCCAGCGCCTGGCCATAGCCCGCGCGATCATCAAGAAGCCCAAGATCCTGCTGCTCGACGAGGCTACCTCCAACCTGGACACGGCCAGCGAGCAGGCGGTGCAGGCTTCGATAGAGCGCATCCTGGGCGGGCGCACCGTGGTAATGGTGGCCCACAGGCTTTCCACGGTGAAGAACGCGGACCGCATCTTCGTGCTGAAGCGCGGCGAGCTGGTGGAGACCGGCACGCACAAAGAACTTCTCGAACTCGGCGGCGTCTACAAGGGCCTTTACGCGGCGCAGTCTTAGTTTCGCGTAACCCGCGGTTTCAGAGGGGACCGGAACGCAAACCGCGCTCGGCAACACCGTGCCTCGCTCATCCTCCGGCCTCGGCGCTATGCAAGCCTCGGCCTACGGAAGGGTTTGCTAACCCGGTCCCCTCTGAAACCGAGACCACACTTGAGTTAAATTTCTATGGTGATCCTTTTCAGCATACTTGCAGTGGTCTTCACGCTAGCCGGAGCGGGGGCGGTGCTGCGCTTCGGCGGGTTCAGTAAGACCTTCCTGGCGCGCGCCCTGGCCTACGCCGCGGGCGTGCTCATCGCCGCCGCCCTCGCCGACATCCTGCCCGCCGGCTTCGCCCTCAACGCCCAGTACGTCTCCTACGGCGCCCTCACGGCGCTGTTCATCCTCTTCACGCTGGAAACCTTCGCCGCCCACAGCGCCTGCAACGAATTCATGGAAGACT
>Ga0209417_1000722_pt1 | contig 71197 bp, 59 predicted proteins | sample RifGroF2_FD_184002 | JGI IMG/M metagenome (GOLD analysis project Ga0209417, IMG submission 184002) | Groundwater microbial communities from Rifle, Colorado, USA - Groundwater F2 (SPAdes) (version 2) | ecosystem: Environmental > Aquatic > Deep subsurface > Groundwater | place: Rifle, Colorado... | reverse complement strand
AGCGCATTGGCTTCAGCTACAGCTCCTCTGATAGCGCCTTCAATATCATAGTTGCTGCCATTCCCTGCCCGGCTGCTGCTAACGCTGTTTGCAACTCTTGTGTATTCTTCTGCCCCATAGGCCGTCGCCGGGAATACCGTATATAGTATCATCACAGGCAGCATTACATAACTTAGGCTCTTCCGGGTGTTTTTGTTCATTAACATATTAGTTCCTACTTTTTTTATAATTTATTGAGCTAATTGCAAAACTAACTATTTGTGATGAATTTAAGATCCGGAGGGTCGATCTTTTACATCGGCTTCTTTTAATTGCAGTTGAAAGTTCTCTAAAAAACCCATCAACCATCCATTTTCAATTTTCCATTATCAATTTCCCATTATTCTCCCTTCTCTCACTCATTTTCAATTTTCCATTTTCAACTATCCAACGTCATTATATGGGAATATTTCTCTGTTCCCCACTCTCTAGTATGAAAAAAATTGAAAATTGAAAATTGGAAGTGGAAAGTTCAAAGTTCAAAGTTGATGACGGAAGAGGTGACTTTGTCACCACGGTCACGACGGAGCGTCGGAAAGAGAGAATGTGATAATGTGTGTAAAAAAAGAATATGGCCGTGCCCCCGATACAAATTCCCTTGAAGTTCGGGGATTTATCGCCGCTTTTTCAGTAATCGGCGGCATGCCGCCGAAAAACAAAGCTATGACGAGTCATAGCACTCCAAAGAGTCTGGTGCTAAATCTCTACCAGATATAAATAACTTCCATAGTAAAACTTCAAAAGGCTTTTCTTTCCTCGGATATTTCTTTAAAAAAGAGCGGAAACTCCGCCCCTCTAAAGAAAGTTTGATTAGATTCGCCAAGCGTTTAAAACAGCTTCTTGCCTATGCCCGTGCTGGCCAGGGAGCAAGGAAGCCACAACAAAAATGTATGGTTTACCGTTGACAGTTCACAGTTAACCGCGAAATAACCACAGAAATCTTGATCCAGTGGAAATAAGGATGACACCAAACCAATGGAAGAAGGGCTCCTTTGGACGCATCGTTGTATTTTTTTTGTGGGTAGGGATGGATCATCCGCCAAGCTTACGGCTTCAGGGATAAGGAATATTTCATCCTCAAAATCTATAATCTCCCAAATACTAAAACTGAGGCTGATTTATGAACTTTACTTATCATTTGGGCGAAGATGCAAAAAAACCAAGAATTATAAGAGGTAAAATGGTGCACCCGGAAGGACTTGAACCTTCGACCCGATGATTAAGAGTCATCTGCTCTACCAACTGAGCTACGGGTGCATTTAGAAAAGATTAATAAACTATTGGGGTAGCGAAAATTTTCAAACTTTGATTAGATTATATATATTATTTTTTTCTATTTCAAGAGCAAAAACTTCATTAAAGGAGTTCAACTTATGTCAATTAAAGTCACATGGTTCGGTCACTCATTTTTCACCATTGAAAGTTCTAAAGTCAGAATTGCTATAGATCCGTTCATAGAAGGGAATAAACTTTGCCCTATTTCTGCCGGAGATATTGAAGCTGATTACATATGCATCACACATGGACACGCAGATCATGTGGGAAGCTGTGTTGAAATAGCTAAACGCTGCGGCTCTGTTGTCATCTCAAATCCGGAAATTTGCGAATGGCTGGCAAACAAGGGAGCTAAAAAGAACCACTCAATGCAAATTGGAGGTTCATATTTATTTCAATGGGGAAAACTGAAAATGACTATGGCTCTTCACAGTTCTCCAATGCCTGATGGTTCGTACGGGGGAAACCCCATGGGTATGATATTTGAGATTGACGGTAAAAAGATTTATCATGCCGGAGACACAGGACTTTTCGGGGATATGAAACTTATCGGAGAAGAAAAAATTGATCTTGCCCTTTTGCCTATAGGCGACAATTACACGATGGGGTCTGATGATGCCCTGAAAGCAATAGCCATGATAAAACCCTCAAAAGTCATCCCTATGCATTTCAATACATTCGATGTAATTAAACAAAACCCAGTTCATTGGATTAAAGAAATTAACGAATCCAAACTTTCCCAAGCCATCCAATTAAGCCCTGGCGAATCTATAACCCTATAAGATTTTCATGTTTACTTCAACTATCTATCAATCCAGAAGGAATATACTTTCTTCAAAGATAAAAAATGGAATTGTTTTGCTCATAGGCAACACTAATTCGCCTCTTGACTACAAGGCAAACAGTTACCCCTTCCATCAGGATGATACATTCCGTTATTATTTCGGAATCAACAAAGCTGACTATGCAGGTGTAATAGATCTTGATTCAGGAGAGGAAATTCTGTTTGGTAATAAATATACGATCGAAGATAAAATATGGTCAAGCAATCTCCCTGACCTCAATGAGCTTGCATTTTCTGCAGGAATTGAAAAGTCCAAAAATATCAGAGAGCTGCAAATTTACATTTCCTCGCAAATCGAAAAAAAAAGATTAATACATCACATTCCCTACGCAAGAGCAGAAAATATAAATCTGATTACTGGACTCCTGGGATATTATAATCCATCTTCGGTTTTAGTTGACTCTATAATTGAGCAGCGCATTGTTAAATCTGAAGAAGAAGTCAACGAAATTGAAGATGCTATCACAGTATCAGGAAAAATTTATGATGTTGCCAGGAAACTATCAATTCCGGGAAAGAAAGAATCAGAAATCCTATCGGCCATGCTCTATAAAACAGCTTTGTCCGAAACTACTACTTCTTTTGCCCCGATAGTTACAGTCCGAGGAGAAACACTTCACAATGAATCAAGAGAAAATATACTTAAAGAAAATGACCTTCTCCTGATAGATTTCGGCATTTTTTCAAAAGAAGGCTATGCTTCAGACAATACCAGAACTTTTCCTGTGGGTGGAGAGTTCACTTCCCTGCAAAAAGATATCTATTCAATAGTCCTTAATGCTCAGCTTAAAGCCATTGATACAGTCAAGCCAGGTTTGAATAATCTTGAAGTCCACAAAACTGCCTGCCTGACAATTGCCGATGGTTTGAAATCTTTAGGTCTGATGAACGGAAATGTTCAGGATGCTGTAGAATCAGGAGCTCATGCTCTATTCTTTCCTCATGGGATTGGACATCTTTTGGGATTGACGACGCATGATATGGAAGTGTTCGGAGAAGACCTTGTGGGGTACGGTAAAGGCTTGAAGAGAAGCTCACAGTTCGGACTTCGTTCTCTCAGACTTGCAAGAGAACTAAGAGAAGGTTTTGTCCTGACAATAGAACCAGGAATTTATTTCATCCCTCAGCTCATTGATATCTGGCAATCAGAAAATAAATGCAAAGATTTTATCAATTATGACAAACTCCAAACCTTCAGACAATTCGGAGGAATCAGGATAGAGGACGATGTGATTGTTACAAAAACGAGCTCCAGAGTACTTGGTAAGCCAATTCCAAAATAGCCTATCGCAGCAAAAGCCGGAACCAAGTATTATGTTATATCAGGACAAGACACAAGACATTTACCGTTAACGGTTAACCGTTGACCGTTTGTGTCTTGAAATGCAAATTCAAGAGAAACTACCGTGTTTTATATTGTTAACGGTTAACTGCAAACGGCTAACGACTACTATACATAAAAAGCTTGTTTGTATTAGATGCTTTTTACGGATAGTAGTACTAATTGCCGTTTTTTTTATAAAAATCGGAAATAATTGCAGATAGTTCTTTGTCAGGGTCTTTTATCATTTTAGCTGTTACATTGAGAGTATTTCCTTCAAGTGATCCTGAAATGAGTTTAAGTCCATAAGGATAATCCTTAAACTTCATCGAACAGAGGGTATAAATCGTCTTCCCTGATGAGATTGCCTCATCAATAAGAACTTTCTCTGCCTGCTTATTGAATTTCAGGATTACGGCGTTGTCTACCGCAAACTGCTGGACAAACTTGTCAATATCATTTTTTAAAGATATATAATGAGAATCAGTTGATTCAAAAATTATTTTTTTCAGACTTGCCTCGGGATCTGTTACAGTTTCATGGGAAGCGTTGAAATCAGTTACTCCTATTGAAGGAAGTTCGTATTTAAAGTTCCTGAATATTTTTTCGATTACTGTCATTATCCCTCGTGCTCCGGTTTGCTGTTTGTGAGCTTCTTTTGCTATATGGGCTATCGCCTCTCTATCGAGTGAAAATTTAATTCCGTATCCATCGAAATCGGAAATATATTGTCTCAGAATACTCCCTTCAGATGAGGTCATAATAAGTTCAAGATCTTCTGGCTCGAGTTCTTCACAAGCTACTCTGACAGGAAGCCTGCCGATAAATTCAGGTTCAAAACCGTATTTAATAAAGTCTGCAGTGCCAGCTTCTTTCAAATAAGCTGATTTTGATTTGTTTGTTGTTCCTTCCTTGCCGAAACCTATCTGCGTGCCATAAGACCTCTTCTTGATAATTTCTGTCAGACCTTCAAAAGCGCCGCTAACAATAAAAAGTATATTTTTGGTATTAATCGTGCGTTTCTTATTTTTGCCTCCCTTTCCATGCATCATATCCATAACAGATTCAAACTGACTGAACATATCAGTCTGACTAACAAGGTTTACCTCAGAATCTTCCATGATTTTGAGGAGATTAATTTGAACACCTTTGCCTGATACATCCTTGCCGTCATCGACTGTGAGTGAGGCAATTTTGTCAATTTCATCTATGTAAATAATTCCATACTGCGCAAGCTCGGAATTGCTATCGGCTATTTTGACCAGGTCTCGGACAAGATCTTCGACATTCCCGCCTACATAACCAGTAGCGGAATACTTGGTAGCATCAGCTTTTACGAACGGTACGCCAATAAGGCTAGCCAGACATTTTACCAGATATGTCTTTCCTACTCCAGTTGGGCCGAGCAGCAGGATGTTCTGTTTTACATATTCCAGAGGATTGGAGGAGCTTTCGCTTCCGGAGAGACATCTGCGAATATTATTGTAATGGTCGCATACAGCCACTGAGAGCACCCTCTTGGCTTCGTCCTGTTTGATTACATAGCGGTCAAGATATTCTTTTATTTCTTTCGGCTTGAAGTTGAAGTTCTTTATTATCTCCAGGACTTTGTCTGCATCTTCTTTCTGTTTCTGCTCAGGAGGTTTTTGCGGACCAGGCGGCGGTTTCTGAGGGCTGATTGGAATAATAAATGAATTGTTTCCTCCAATGTTCTTCAGGGCATTCTGAATCTGTTTCTGAAGCTCTTCAAAGGAAAATCCCTTATTATCGTCTTTATTGTCATCGGGCTTCTGTTCACCCGGATTATTTGTCTTTTCTTCATCCATAATAATAAACCTATTTGTTATCCAGAGACTTATAAAATTCTCTATTTCTAATTACAAAAATAAATAAAATGAGTATAGCCATAGAAACAGGTGACATCAATAGAGCAGCATTCAAATGAAACTGCATTAAATATCCTCCCAGAGGGGCGCTCAAGCTCCACATGCCGAAACCTGTTATATAGATAAAACCAACGACTGCTCCCTGAAATTTCTTTTCTACTGACATGGAAAAACGGCTTATCAGATAGCAGAAAAGTATTACATCTCCTACAGCCACAGGCAGAGTCGATGCCCAGAAAATGAAATCGGCAATGCTGCTCTCAGGGAAAAATGAAGCCAGATAGGCAGCCAGAACACCCGCAAACCCCAGGTAGCAGGAAATGTTTATAAGATTTCTCCCGGAAATGTTTTTCAAAATGAAAGGAAGAATAATTCCGGAAGCAATTATCAGCCAGAACCCCACAAATCCTACAAGTATTCCTACGCTCTTTATATCGTAGTTAAAAACCGCCTTTGCCACTGCCGGAAGAAAATCATAATATGTACCCCATGAAAGCTGATTCAGGATATGAATTGCCAGGAGCGAAATAAGAAGTTTGTCTTTAAAAATCACTTTGATTCCGCCAAATTTGAACTGTTCATCCAAATTAGACCTTTCTCTTCTCCTGAGAGTTTCGCGCATAAAAAATCTTGCGTGAAATATCAGATAGATACCGCAAATCAAAAGAATAATAAAGGGAAACATATAATCGTAATTAAAGATATTTACATCTGCAATATATCCGCCGGCGACAGGACCTATTGCAACGCCAATTCCAATAAAAAACTGAACAAGCGCCTGGTTTTTTACCTTATCGCTTCCTTCTTTGGACAGATCGTTAATTGCCGCAGTGCAAACAGGTTTAGAGGCAAAGAATAATGCAAAGAAAAAACAGCCGGTTATAAAGAGCCAGACACTATGCAGGATAATTGCTCCAATTGAGGCTATCGCGAGGATAATAATGCCGCCAAGAGTAATGATAGTAGTGAGTTTTCTGCCCATTATATCGGACATGGCTCCGAAAATAGGGTTGCAGATCATTCCCCCAAACTTGTAAAGAGCAATAAAGATACCAAAAGTAAACGCCCTTTCAGCAGTTGAAGCTTCTGCCGGAAAGAGCGTAGAAGTAGTTGAAAAAAACAGGAAGGCAAAAACGGGCGAAACCAGCGCGGTAGCAAATTCTGAGAGTGATAGAATCAGGTAAATCGCCCGCATTTAAATTCCTTAGTTAATGGACTCTTTTTCAAGTCCGATAACCATCAGTTCCGATACTCTCTTTGCAAACTGAAGTGGGTTAGCTATCGGGCTTCCTTCTGCAAGAAGAGCCTGATCATAGAGCAATTGGGCATAATCTCCGAGTTTCGGACTGCTGTTGTTTTTCTCAAACAGATTTTTCAGCGAGCTTATCAAAGGATGATTAGGATTGATCTCAAGGATTCTTTTTGTCTTAGGAGCATTCTGGTTCATTGCCTTCATAATCTTTTCCATATAGGGACTCTGATCATACGCTCCGCCTACCAAACAGCATGCGCTGTCAGTAAGCCTGTGAGAGAATCTGACTTCCTTGATATTCTCATCAAGTTTCTTCTGTATAAATTCAAGAAGTGAACTGTACTCTTTCTTTGCTGCTTCTTCTTTGTCTTTTCTTGCTTTCTTTTCTTCTTCAGTATCGATATCAAGTTCGCCTTTTCCTATTGCCTTAAGAGATTTCTTGTCATATTCATAGAGGCTCATAGCCACAAACTCATCGATAGGCTCAGTCATGAAAATTACATCATATCCTTTCGACTTGAAGACTTCAAGGTGTGGAGAATTCTCAAGGAGAGCTCTGCTTTCGCCGGCAATATAATAAATGTCTTTCTGCGAAGAAGGCATCATTGAAACATAGTCCTTAAGGCTTACAAGCTTGCCTGGCTCACTCTTCATTGTTTCAAAAAGCAGAAGATCCTGAAGTTTATCTTTATTGGCATAATCTACATGGACTCCTTCCTTAATGAATTTTCCGAACTCCTTAAAGAAAGAGACATATTTTTCCTGTTCGTTATCTTTTATCTGTGTTAAAGTGGTAATTATTTTTTTGACAAGGTTTTTTGATATCTTGTCAATAGCCGGATTGTCCTGAAGCATCTCTCTGGAAACATTAAGAGGAAGATCGCTCGAATCGACGACACCATTAACGAATCTGAGATATTCAGGGAGCAATCCCTGGCACTCATCTGTAATAAAAATTCTTCTTATATAGAGATGCAGGCTCTTCTTTCTCATATCGGGCGCAAAGAAGTTAAATGGATTTTTGCCCGGGATATAGAGCAGAGCTTTGAATTCCGAAGTGCCTTCAGCAGAAAAATGGATAGTCTTAAGAGGATCATCTGACGAATGGCTTAGATGATCAAAGAACTGCTTGTATTCATCTTCAGTGATTTCTTTGGGATTTCTTAGCCAGATCGCCTTCTGTGAATTCAATATCTCGTCTTTCTCAATATCGATGTATTCTGTCTTTTCATCATTATCATCGGGATTTTTCTTTGGTTTAGCTTCCTTTACAGTGTCCTTCATTCTGACAGGGTACTCAATAAAATCTGAATATTTCTTTACTATTTCCCTTACTTTCCATGCATCCAGGTATTTTTCTTCATCCTTTTTAAGTTCCAGGACAATAGTTGTTCCCTGTTCTATTCTGGAGCTTTCCTCTATTGCGTATTCTCCATTGCCAGTAGAAATCCATTTTACAGAAGGCTCTGAAGAGCCGGCTTTTTTCGTTTCTATCTCAATACAGTCGGCAATCATGAAAGCTGAATAGAACCCAACTCCGAACTGCCCGATAAGTTCCGGGGCATTCATGGTGTCAGACTTAGTCATTTCTTCTAGGAAACTTTTCGTGCCTGAGTGTGCAATTGTTCCGATATTTTTTATTATTTCGTCACGGGTCATTCCTATTCCGTTATCACTAATTGTCAGTTTCTTAGCTTTTTTGTCAGAATCGACTCTTATGCTCCATTCCTGAGCAACCTCCTTATGTGACAGAGATAAAAACCGTGCCTTATCTATTGCGTCTGCAGAATTGGCTATAAGCTCTCTCAGAAAAATATCTTTATTAGAATAGAGTGAATGGATCATCAGATCCAAAACCTTCTGTGTCTGCGCTTCGAATTTTCTTGTCTCTTTAGTCATAATAAACTCCTTGATGATTCATATAGTTTTTTGAAAATTTAAATTAAAACAATAAAATCTACTCTAAAAATATCAAATTGAAAAATATTTCTGAAAGTGTCTATTAACAAATTATTTTTCAATTTGATATTTACTATTCTTTTTATGGTTTAAATATGCCTGTTCTTGACTTTATCAATTTTCCGGCAGATCTGAAACAAAGAACTGTTGCAGAGCTGGAAACTCTGGCTATAGAAATAAGAGATACAATTCTGCAGGTCACTTCAAAAAATGGCGGCCATTTATCTTCAAATCTAGGAATAGTCGAACTTACAATAGCACTTCATTATGCTTTCAACACGCCTCACGACAAAATCATCTGGGATGTTTCTCATCAGTGTTACGCGCATAAAATTCTGACAGGACGAAAAAATCTCATATATACCTTAAGGCAGAATGACGGATGTTTGGGATTTACTTCAAGATCTGAATCTGAATATGATGTTTTCGGCGCCGGCCATGCAGGTACTGCCATTTCAGCCGCATTAGGAATAGCCGCCGCCAGAGACAGGTTAAAAACTGATGAAAAAGTAATAGCTGTCGTGGGTGACGCATCGTTTTCAAACGGCCTGTCGCTTGAAGCTCTCAACAATGTAGCTACCTGCACAAAAAATCTTATTATTATTTTAAACGATAATAAAATGTCAATTTCCGGAAATGTAGGCAGCCTGACCAATCACCTTAATAGTCTCATACAAAAAAGAACATATAATAATTTCAGAAAGTATTTCAAAAAACACCTCCTGAGAATCCCTCGTGTCGGTCAAAGAATCTATGATCTTGTTAACCGAATCGAAGATGGAATAAAAAGCATGATAGTGCCCGGCGCATTTTTTGAAAATCTCGGCCTTCGCTATATAGGGCCTGTTGACGGGCACAATATTGCAGGTCTTGTTGATACATTTTCTAAAATAAAAGAGTTTGACACGCCAGTCCTCCTTCATATTTTGACAGGGAAAGGCAAAGGATATAAACCTGCGGAAATGTATCCTGATAAATATCACGGACTTGGTAAATTTGATCCTTCTACCGGCGAAGTTATTAAGAAAAGCGAACAGAGTAAGAGCTTCTCTGAAGCGTTCGGGCATTCAGCTGTCTTGCTTGCCGAGAAACATTCAAATGTAGTAGCAATTACTGCTGCAATGTGTTCAGGCACAGGCCTGAATCAATTCTCGCGGCAATTCCCTGACAGGTTCTTTGATGTCGGAATTAATGAAGGGCATGGCATGGTTTTTGCAGCAGGGCTGGCGGTTAACGGTCTTAGACCCATATATGCCGTCTATGCTACATTTTTACAGAGGGCAATGTCCAGTTTGTACCACGATATATGCCTTCAGAATCTGCCTGTTATTATCTGTGCTGACAGAACAGGAATAGTCGACGACGGGCCGACTCATCATGGCATTTATGATCTGTCATATCTCAGAGCGCTTCCTAATTTATCTATAATTTATCCATCGACAGAAAATGAGATGAATCTCTTTTTAGACATGGCTTATAAAGCCGCTTCGCCTGTTGTAATCAAATACCCCAAAGCCTCTTTAATAAAATATCCTTTCGAAAATAACCCAGTCGAATATTCCTGGGGCAAATCCATTACCCTCAAAGAAGGAAAGGACATTTCCATCTGGACTACAGGCATTGAATTTTCTACAGCACTGGAAGTTTCTCATATACTTTCAGCACATAATATTGATGCTGAAATTGTTAATTGTATTTTTATTAAACCTTTTGATTCTGATAAACTTATCAGCACAGCTTCAACTAAACTTATAGTTACTGTTGAAGACAATTCACTTATCGGTGGGTTAGCTTCAATTGTAGATGAAATTCTTATTAATTGCAAAAATTGCGGGACTATGCACTTTGGATGGCCTGATAAAATCATCCCTCATGGAACAGTCAAAGGAATCAAATCCAGAGAAGGAATTACCCCTGAAACTATTGCAGAAAAAATATTAAAAAAAATCAAATCAAAGTAATTATTATGCTTCACTATCCGAATATAAATCCTGTCGCGCTAAAATTTGGCTCGATAAAAATCTACTGGTATGGAATTATGTACCTCCTGGGATTTCTTGCTTCATGGTTTCTCGGGATAAAGCGTTCAAAGAGAATAAATGGTCTCTGGGAGAAAGATGACATATCAGATCTTATTTTTTATGCCATGGCAGGAGTCCTCATTGGAGGCAGAATAGGCTATATTGTTTTCTATAATTTTCCCTATTATATTTCAAATCCTTTTGAAATATTCAGAGTATGGGAAGGAGGAATGTCTTTCCATGGCGCGACAATTGGAGTTGTCATAACTTTTATACTTTATGCTAAAAAGAAAGGAAAAAACCTCTTTCAGGTAGGCGATCTGATTCTGCCTACAGTCCCCATAGGTCTTGCGCTTGGAAGATTGGGAAACTTTATTAACGGTGAACTCTGGGGGAAGGCGTCAAATCTTCCCTGGGCAATGATATTTCCTGCTGACCCATCTCAACTTCCAAGGCATCCGTCTGAACTATATGAACTTATCCTTGAAGGAATAATCCTTTTTATTGTTTTGTGGATTTATTCTTCAAAAGAGCGCCCGCGAATGGCTGTTTCTGGCATGTTTCTAGCATTATACGGAATATTCCGCTTCATAGTTGAATTTGTCAGACTCCCTGATCCTCAGCTTGGATATATTGCGTTCGGATGGCTTACTATGGGACAGATCCTTTCGATTCCGATGATAATTATAGGGCTCTTTTTTATATATTGGGGATATACAAGGCATCCTCTAATCAGGGGACTTAACAAAGACGATATTGATTTTCTGGCTCGAAATAAAGAAAAAGAGAGAAAAAATACTGATAAAGGAAATAAAAAGGACAGAAACTGATTTACAGATCTGCCCTATGAACAATGTTTCTTATAGAAGATTAGCAAAATACATTACTTTCTGATATGCTACATAAAGAACTACTAATACGCTCAGAACAAGCATATATACTCCAACACATTTCAGCATTGCCTTATACTTCTGGGCGCTCTTAGAAATATTTATTATTATGATTGCAGGCAACACGCCAAAAAGGATTGCCTCACCGATACCGCCAACTATTGAAAGAGCTGATATAAAAATATTTGGATAGATTAAAGCTATCACGATAACAGGCAGAAATGTAATTGTCGTAACAAGATATCTGTCATTAATTTTAAAATATCGGCAAAGCATATCATCAACAAAACCCCAAAGCCCTGCTCCGTTTGTCATGAAAGAAGATGTGATTGCAAAAATTCCGAAAATCAGACCGAAAGTAGTAAATATTTCACTCTTTAGAAGGTGAGAAAGGGGAACATTGGCAGTCAGACTATGGGCATTGGCATAGACTATTGTATCGACACCTACGCCTGTTTCTGGAATTGAGCCAAGTACAAGAATAATCCATACTGCGTTAATTATCAGTCCCAGTGCCACACCAAGTAAAATCGCCTTGCAGGTAGCAAGTTTATTGAAATTTAAACTCTTAGATACAGTCGGTATGATATTATGAAAATGGAAAGCTGATACAGCAAGGGGCATACAAACTGGCAGATATCTCCAGTCCGTATAGGTCAGAAGATGAGCATGGAATTGAGATAAGGCCGAAAAGACCATAATAAAGAAGCTGATCCAGATAATTGAAATTACTATTAAAATACCTTTCCTTAGTGTTTTAAGACCAAACGCAATTAAAGCAGAACCTATCAGAAAATATACTATCATTACTACAAACTTGTACGAAGCAACTTTGGGAAACAGTCCTGCTACCATCGTGGTTACTCCACTGACATATGCCACCAATACCCCATACAGGATTATTAAATTGCATATAATCGCAAGCCATTTGCCTATAGTTCCCAGCTCTCTATTGTAAAATGAGGGCATATCATGGTGTGCGCTGGCTTCCATTCTGTAGGCTATCAGCCACGCAGAAAATAACATAACAAGCCATATTGCAAATATTCCCAATATAGCAGGAATAAATCCGCCTAGTCCGCTTGCTATCGGAAGGGCAAGAACTCCTACTCCCAATACATTTCCCAAAACTAAAAACGAACTGGCGACAATCGCACTAGTTTTTACCTGATTTCCGCCATTACCACATACATCCATAGGATCCCTCTCTTTATATTTCCAGTTGACTTAATATGTATCGAAAGCTTTTTTAATCTTGTCATATTCGTTTGTCTTAGTAAGAATCAGTCTGAGAAGCACTCTTGCTTTCTCTGAATTCAAAGAGTCTGAAGTATTAAACATAAGCTTGTCGATATCCATTATAGAGATTTCCGTCACCCACTCCGGCTACAACTATTCCTTTCACATCAGGCCTGGAGGCTACAAATTTTAAAATATCTGTAATTCCTCCTTCATATTCGGAAACAATATCCACTTTCGGCAAAAATTTAATTTCTTTTATGTTAAACTCTGTATCCATCGTATGCTTGCGAAGAGGAGCTTTATAAAATTTGATATGCCCGAAATCAATATATCCTAAAGCACCCGAATTCCATGATTGGAATGTATCAAGAGTAGAAGTATTTGTCTTTGAACAGTCCCTGGCATCAAAAATCCTGTCATCCATCACAATCAGAACTCCTTTGCCTTTTGCCTCTTCAGAGGCGGCAGCGGCTACTGCATTGTACAGATCAATAGGATCGTCAGCGCTTAATGCTGTAGCAGGTCTCATAGCTCCTGTAATAATTACTGGTTTGTTAGTTTTCAGTACGAGATTAAGAAAATATGCCGTCTCTTCCATAGTATCAGTACCATGTGTAATGACTATGCCGCTTATTGAATCGTCATCCAGATATTCCTGAGCTGCTTTGGCAAGTTTCAGCCAAACCTCGTCATTCATATCCGGACTAGGTATATTAGCTACCTGGTTAAATTTGAGATTTGCAAGGTTTTCAACTCCATGCGCGCTTGCAATCAAAGTGTTGATGGCCATATCTCCCGCTGAATACGCATTTGATGATGCAGAGGTACCAGTCCCTGCAATAGTTCCGCCGGTAGCCAGAATTGCTACAGTTGGCTTCTCATCTGCAAACAACCCGTTCAAATACATAGTAAGACCAAGGACAAAAGCTGTTGCAGTCTTAATTCTCATGAATCTATCTCCTTATCCTATTTTTCTCATGACAAGATAATACTTGAATCTACTCTTAAGTTATCTTATTTAAAAGAGCGACAATTGCATTTATTTCTTTTTGATCTCTTATTTCTTTTCTTGCAACAAATCTGATTATCCCGTCTTTGTCTATTATAACAATATTGCTGCAGTCGGGACTAAAAGAATATGACTTGGCTACATTGCCGTCCCAATCCCCGTAAATATCCATTTTTTTTTCTTTCGAAGTATCTATAAGCTTTTTTTTCCATATATAGTCAACAGGGAAAAAAGCTGATGAACAATCTACTATGGCAAGTTTATACACCTTTTGTTTTCGGTCTTCAGGCTGATCATTGTAAAATTTGTTTAACTCCTGCCTAAGAACAGAATCCTGACCTGTAGTATCCTTTGAATTATAGAACATCACTATGACTTTCCCTTTAAGCTGATCGAGGGTCATAGCTTTGTTGTCACCTGCCCTGACAATAAATGAAGGAGCGATATCACCAACACGAGGAGGATCAGCATAAGCAAAATTGCTAATGAACAAAATGAACATCAAAACTGGAAAGCAGCCAAATGTATTTTTCATGATTTGATTCAGAAATATGTAGTTTGGATTTATTCTGAAAGTTTACTAACAATAAGACTGGTGGCTGGTTTAAAATGCAGATATCCAAGGTGTCCGCCTGCCGAAAGTCTAGTAAGCTTATCTCCTAAAGTTTTAGCAAGCCATGCTCGCTCTTCATCAGAAACAAGAAAATCATTCTGTGTATCTATTACTCTTATTTTGTCATTATTTAGAAGTGTATTTTCAATAGCCGGCAAACTCGAAGCTTTGTTCCATTCTTCAATGCTCATTTTTATGTTATATGTATTCTTATAATAAAACAGAAGAAATTTATCTGCATAGGCCAAATAATTAAGCTGTTCTATTTCTTTATAGAGAGCCTCCCTGGAAAACCATGAATATTGAGCTTTTAAAATTCCAAGATTTTCTCTCATATGGATCGAATAAATTAATTCAATGAGAGAAGAATGGAAATCATACCCTATAAAATAACGCGCTTCATCATCAGTTAGAGGTATCTTCTCATTTGAATCAAATTTATTACTGAGTATTTTTCTGATAACGGCCAATGCTTTATTGACAATAACATCAGCTTGCTTTCTATCCCATTTTCCGCCGATTTTGTAATAAGAATCCAATATTTCGACTCCTCGGCGAAGGTTCACAGGAGGATTTAAGGCCAGATATTTTGAAAAACCTATTTGCTGGTCGCCAAGTTTGGATTCAAGATCTGCGATGAATAGAGCGTTCAAAGCTCCATGAGACCACCCTACGAGCATTTTTTCTTTCATTCTGCTGGGATGAGTTGTTTCTACATGATTAAGAATCTTAGTTAGTGCAAAATATATATCTTTGGAATCAACAGGTATAAATTCAGGAGTTAATACACTTGAAGCAGCTTCGGAGAATTCCCAGTTGGAGGAATCGCTTATAGCTAAAACCGAGTAACCATTATTATAAAATAGTTCGGCAAAAGCTGCTATTTTAAGGCTTGCATAATTAGTTCCGAGTCCAGGAAGAAGAACTACAATGTCAGCTGGTTGCGGCTGCAGCCAGATTTTGTATTTAAGAGGAGGATGGTTTTCTAGAATATCTATATCATAGACCAGGCCGGACTTATAAAATGTATCTTTAAGATGGAACCATTTATACATAAAAGAGAACTTTCCATTTTCAGGGAAAAACAATCCTGAACGCAGAGTATCAATATCGGGACCCTGTGTAGGATAGCCTTCAAGCTGAAAATTAGATGCATTAATTAAAGCACTTGTAGTCAATGTACAGATAAACAGAATCGCTATTTTATATATTTTCTTCATTTTATTTAACATCTCCATTTCTGGAAGTATCTATACTTTCACCTCTTATGCCATTTGTATTTAAATCCTGCATAGATACAATTCTTTTTACAAAATATAGCCCCTTAAATGTTTCGTAAGAATCGACACTGGATTCTTGAATAACAGTGTATTCATCCAAAACATTTGTCACATCGTTTAATTTTAAGAGAACAATCAGAGGACTGCTAAAAGGCAAATAAGTCAGCGGATCAGTTGCAAGATCAAAGATGAGCCCGACTCCATCCCTGACCGTGGAACTTGCCTCTATTGGAATAACAAGATAACAGCCTGATCCTATCCCCCAATGCTCGAATGTCATGCCGAATCCGTTAACCTGCGGGAGCATATCAAATTGTGAATCAGCTACATCCCAAAGTCCTGCCACACCTATTGTCGTATTGATACCGAACCTTGAAAGCTCAATCCCGGATCTCCTCCATCTTCCCTGTAGCATACAATTTATAAGCCTCCCTGGCATGTCAAGGTTATCAGCCAACAACGCAATTCTTCTTCTTCCATAATCAGGAATCAAACAGGAATAAAACCGGGAAAAAGGTCTAATCACATAACCCATTAAATATGTATTGAAAGAGTGGATAACTCTATTGAAACCCTCTATTGAGTCAGGAGCTTCATAATACATTAAAATGTCCGAAGATTGATTTTCTACTGCAGAAAAATCAGTTTTCACTTCAGGCGGAGCGTCTGCCGTGGAGACATTCGCACCTGAAACAACCAACAAAATACATAGTGAAATAATACGCAAATTGCTCATTTTGAATATTGTTTTTGTATATTGATATATGCGAAACTTATTGAATTTTACAATAGTTGGAAATGTTTCGCAATAGGCAGAAAGCTTTATAAATTCATTATACTTTCGAATATTCGCAACCGCAATATTTCTGACGGTAGAATCTTTCCTCTCTTGAAAGGCGCTCACTTCTCTCCAGTCCGCCTTTTTTTCTCCAGTTAAAATCCCAATATTGCAATCCAGGGTATTTTAAGGCGGCCTGTTTTCCGCAATATGTTATCTGTTCAAAATCCTTATATCTGGATATTCCTATCGATGAAGTAAAAATATCAAAACCGTTTTCATGTGCAAAAAAAGCGCTTTTCTCCATGCGTAAATCAAAACAGGCAGTGCACCTCTTGCCTTTTTCAGGCTCATTTTCCAATCCTTCAATACGAATTTTCCATGTTTTTGGCTCGTAATTAAGATCAAAAAATGGAATAGAAAGCTTGGAGGAGAACTTCATCACATAAGCTTTTCTGAGTAAATATTCCTCCTGCGTATCTATATTGGGGTTGTAGAAAAGTACAGCAAACTCGATATCGGCTTCCTTAAGGCGCCGCATAATTTCACAAGAGCATGGGGCACAGCATGAATGGAGTAAAAGCTTCCTGCAGGAAGCTGGCAGCTCTATGTTGTAACTATCTGTTCCGGGCATCTCTATTTTCGGGCTGGTTCAATTGCAGTGGTTATTATAATAACTCTGTCGAAACTTTTCTGAGGGTCAGTCATGTCTCCATTTCCCATGTAATTAATAGTTTTCCCTTTGATAACCCATGAAAAGTAATAATTTCCTGCTTTATCAGAAAAATAATTTGCGGTGAATCTTGGTTCGGTTAGAATAATTGTTTTTTTTTCTTCTTTTGTAATAGAGCCTTCATTGTAAGCAACAAGAACTTTTTTTGCAAAAGTACAAAGTTCAGCTTGCTCCTGAGTCGTTATTTTCTGGATCTTTTCAGGATCAACCGGAGAATTGGTAGAAGAACACGATGTTATAAATAAGAATAGAAAAATAATTATAATTGGGGATAACTTTCCTATTATTCTTCTCATAGTTTGCTATTTCCCTATTTGTTTAACGCTATTCAGCAAATTTCCTACAGTATTGTCATTGTCGTTTGACTGTTGACTTCCTGTAAAAGTATCCACCGCATTGATAATAGAATTAGTAGTATTTTTTACATTATTGTTGTTTGTAGCAGTACCGATGATATTTCCAACAGTCTGAGCTGTATTTTGAACCATTGAATTTACCAGAGAAACAGTATCGGGTTTAGGATTTTTAAGAGTGCCTGTAATGTGAATCGGTATTACGATGCCGGAAAGATTTGTTTTTGTCTGAATATCAATACTCTGATCCTTATTTATCGCTCCTGTAATATCCATCATTTTAACTGCACTGGACTGAGTTCCCAGGAAAAGAAATTTATTAATATTTATATTGCCGTTAGATATATTTGCCCTAACTTCTCCGCTTTTGCATTCAAGAATATTGCTTCCATGAAGAACTGAGTTTGAGATATCAAGGACATTTGTAAGGGAATTATTAAAAGCCCTTGTGGAGATACTTTTATCCAAATTACCGATAACATTCAACGGTAGAAAGATCAGTCCTATATATTGATTATTTTCCAATTCCATTGGAATGTAGACATTGCTTAAGGATAAACTAAAAATGCCATCCATTCCCTCCAGGTTGTTAATAGATGTCATGTCAGCACCATTGGCTTTAAACTGGAAATTATTTATATACCCGTTTGTTTTCTTATAGTCCCCTTTAAGAAAAGTCTGAAAGAACGGCTGGAGTGGAAGATTTGAGAGTTCAGCTGACATTTCAAAAGGAGTTTTTCCCAATTCATTTTCAGAGTTGAACTTTATACTTAGAGGAGAAACATTGTCCCCAAGCTTTAGAGAGCTATCAAAAACGAGTTCTTTCGGGATAGATTTGTCATTAAATGTAGCGTTCAATTTCCCCTGTATAAAACCTGTTAAAGTTTCATCTCCCGCAGAAGTTATTACATTTGATGTAAATTCAGCTCGTGCCTTCCCTGGCATTTCAAAATAAGGAATTGCAAGATTGAAGTTTTTCAGTTCTGAAACAGTATCTTCAGAAGCATTGTCTCTGGTTACAGAATATTTCAGATTAAAATTTATTATGCTTACATTCCTGATATTCAGATTAATAGGATTTGATGCCAAGACTGTTTTAGTTTCCGGTTCATGTTTTTTAACCGGTAAACCTCCTACACTTGAAACTTTGGAAACAATCGAGATATATGAATCTTCAAGAACTAATTTACTAACATTTATTTTATGAGTAAAACAGTCAAACAGATTAAACCTGCATTCGAAACGCTTGATTTTGGCTTTGAAGTTTTCAGTGTCCAGATTCAGGTTGCCAAATTCAATTTCTCCTTTCAGCGGCGAAAGATTTACAGAGTCAAGTGCTACGGTTCCCTTTGTCTGATATTCCACAATGGGGAGCAGTACTTTTTTGATAAAAAATGAAGATGTGACAATAAAATAGGCAATAACAATTAGAATAAGAATTACTATTACTGTTTTAATAAAAAGGTTTATTGCTCTCATAGTTAATTAACTCGTTTTAGATTTTGGTTTAAAATTTTTTAAGTAAAAGATCTCTTAGTATTTTAAATAATAGTTTATAAAGGTTCTCGCTTCTATAATAAAAACTTAATTGACATTTCTTCAGATAAAAGTAAAAAGCGTTTTTATAAATACCTCTAAATTTTAAAAATTCCGTTAATGTATTGTCTGCTTAAAACATGTTTTCTTAGTCATCGCATAAAAATACCATTTCAAATATTTCGGCAGCCATTTAAAGAGCTTAAAATTTGATTTTCCTGCTACTCTATCTTTCCATGTAGATGGAATTTCAGTTATCATGCCTCCTTTAACAAAGGTTTTTACAAGCACTTCAAGAGCTATTTCAAATCCTCCTGTACTTTCTATGACTAATGATTTTAAGTTAGAAGTTCTGTACATTTTAAAGCTGTTGGAAATATCATGAGTGGGAATTCCTGTTATCCAATGCAAAGATAAGCCAGCCATTCTTGAAAGAAAGCCTTTGAATAACGGACCGCCAATCTGCCTTCCCCCTTTCATATATCTGGAACCGCAAACAATATCATAACCTTCCTGAATTTTTTCAAACATTTTATCTACTACGCTCAGGTCATCAGAAAGGTCTCCCATCACCACTAGCGCGGCCAAAGATTCAGTTGTATCAAACCCCTTCTTTAAAGCATTGACGACGCCACGACCGTAATTATTTCTCAGAAGTTTGATATTTAGTTTTTTTGTATCTTCTATGTATTTCTTTACAACAGGAAGCGTATTGTCTTCATCAAAATCATAAACAATAAATATTTCATGAGTAGTTTTTACTTTGGATTCCACCTCTTCCAGCGTCGAAACAATTACATCCTTCTCATTAAACACAGGTATGATGATGTCAATTTTATAATCTTCTTCTTTCATTGTTGAATTCCATTCGTCCAATTCGTTGATAAAATTCTATATTCCACCGATTTTAATCTGGTTTGCAATCCAGGGAATTATTTCATTGAGAGCTGTTTCAAGTGAAGTGTTTGCTTCAAAGCCTAATAATTTTTTTGCTTTTGAGACATCAGGCACACGATTCTGCACATCGTAATGGAAGGGTTTATCTGAAGTGTACTTGAAAGGCTTGCTGCCTTTAAGCATTTTCCAAATGATCTCAGCAAGCTCTAGCACAGATGTTGATACCCGAGTAGATATATTAAAATCTTCGTTTATCGACTTGTCGCTTTCTATCGTAGCTACTATCCCTTTAGCAAGATCTCCTCCGTAAGTATAGTGTCTTATTTGATTACCATTACCTAAAATATGGAGAGGATCCTGGCCTTTTAGAATTTTCTGTACCAAATCAGGAACCACATGGCTCATTGCCAAAGACACATTACCTGATTTTATTTGTTTGTCGCAAAGAGCTCTTTTTTCGCCTGTGCCAATACAGTTAAAAGGACGAATCACAGTAAATGGAAGTTTGTATTGTTCCCATGCGCCTTTAGCAAAGTATTCAGTCGCAAGTTTCTGAAATCCGTATGTAGATAACGGCGGAGGGCATTCGAACTGGTTTCCTTCAGGAGTCGGAAACTTGGCAGTGCTCTCAAAGACCATTGATGAAGACATAACAGAAATCTTTTTCAGTCTGCCCTTTTTAAAAGCCTTTATTGCCGCATCAAAAGACGATGCTGTAATTCTTTCATTCTCAGCTAAAAGATCATAAGCAAACTCATGAAAATAAGATATTCCTCCTATCATTGCAGCTCCAGCTACAAAATATTCACAGGCCGAGAGGAGTTCTTCCATTAATGAAGTATCTTTGACGTCGCCTTTTACAAAACGATAATTCGGATGATTATCATAACTCTTATCCACAGGGCCGTATTTTGATAAATTGTCTATTCCTACTACTTCCCAGCCTTTAGCAAGAAGTTCTTCAATTAAATACCCTGCTATAAAACCCTTAGATCCTGATACAAGAATTTTCATTGTTTTCCCCTGATCATATTCCAGACATCTACAACATGTTTATTTTTATAATTTAATGTTCTATATTTTTCGTGAGGAGCCCCGATAATAATTATATCTGACTTCTCTATGAGCTCATCTTCAGGTATAAGCCTTTCATCTTTTACGAAATGATCTGAACAGTAAACTTGTCTGGCTTTTATTTGAAGTATCTTCTTAAGTTTATAGGATAAAGATTCTCTTATATCATCGCTTTCCGACTTAAAAGCCATTCCCAGAATACCGACCGACTTCTCTGATAAATTAGTTTTATTTTCAATACATGACACTATAAAGTTAGGCAGACCTTCATTTACAAGCATAGCGGCATGTCCTAGAAAAAATGTATTATCTGTAAAAGCTGAAAGCTGCATGCAGTCCTTAAAAAGGCACGGTCCTGCGGCAAAACCAGCTTTTGGAAAACTTTTAGTCCTAGGGTAATTATAGGTCATAGCGTGATGTATTTTATAAAAATCAGCACCGAAGTCTTCTGCCATCATATAGAACTGGTTTGCTGCAGCAAACTGAATATACCTCCAAGTATTAGTAAAAAGTTTTGCAAGCTCAGCTTCGATAGGTTCCACTATGATAATATCTTTAGTTACAATCCTGAACATATCTGAAACTTTCTTAATAGAATTCTGATCAAAGCCAGATACTATCTGCGGAAGATTGTGCAATTCTTCTATTGATCTACCTTCAAGAATTCTTTCAGGGCAGAAGCATACGCTTATCTCTTTTCCTGTCTCTTTAAGCATCTGATTTAGTTTTTTCGTTAAGCCAGGATAGAGAGTACTCCTCAGAATAATAGTCTGCCCATTGCAAAGAAAGGGAATAATCTCATCAAAAAATTTCTTTAAAGTAGAAAATACAGGATTCAAATGTTCATCAACAGGTGTTCCTACAACTACTATTACAAATTCAGCTTCTGATATTACTTTCTTTTCTTTTGAAAGGAAAAGAGTTTTTCCTACAGTATTCTTTAGCAAATCCTCCAATCCTTCTTCCATAAAAGGCACTTTGCAGTTTTTCACAAGGTCAATTACATTTTCGTTCACATCATTAATAATTACCCTCTTCCCTCCATTTGCAAAAACCGCAGCCAATGGCAGTCCTACATGCCCGCATCCGCCTATCACGCATATATCGTATTTGTTCATATTGTAATATCTTATAAGTTTATATTGGAACTGTAATGCTTAGTTTATTTTTATTGCCGTCTCTTCTATAGTTCATTCTTGAACACGATTTTTTCACTATTATCAGGCCTAACCCTCCTATTTTTAAACCCTCTGCAGAATCTGCATTTGGTTTCTCTCTTGCTATAGTAGGATTAAAAGGTTTTGCATCATCCACGATAACTATTCTGAAGGATTTTTTATTGGGGTGCAAGGTAAAATCGATTAATTTTTCAGTACTGTCAGCATATCCATATTTAATTATATTGGTTAAAAGTTCTTCAGCTACAAGCCTCACTTTCCTTGATGATGACTGGTTGGAAGAAATTATTTTCAGATATGCAATGAACTCTTCCATGAACTCCTGCAGCCCTGAGAAATTATTTTTAATACTATAATTAAAATCAGTACACATGCCCTATTTTCTAATAAGAGATTTTCTGGAAAATTATTTAATATTCTTTAATAGTTCATAAATATTCTTAGTTTCATGCTCGATCATTTCTATATTGCTCACAGAAGGAGCAAATAATACAGGACAGTTCAATTCGTATTTTACAAAATTTTCTCTCCAATACATCAGGAGGTTATCGGTAATATAATTTCCAAGCATTGCATCATAGCAGATCCTTATAAGGCTGGTTCTAAGGTTGATTGCATTTATAAATCCCGAAAAATCTTCATCTCGACCTATCTCATGGGGATATATATTCAGGCAAACTCGGAAATTACTTAACATTAATTTATAAAAAGCTGTCCTGATTATTTCTTCTTTCTGTTCCATGCCAGGAATAGTCACAGGAAGACATATGTTTTTGCCTGATTGAAAGATTTTGTAATAGAGATTTTTAATGAACTTAAAAGTCTTTTCCTGTTCACTGTCTTTTAACAGACCAAAATCTATAGTGACATTTTCAAGAATTGCGTATTGCTTTTCCCCCAGAAGAGAATTGATAGTAGCTATTACTTCATCATGGAATATTTCAGGCTGCTCCAAAGAATTTACGATGGTAGAATTCTTAATGTAGTCATAACTATTTATCAAATAAAGCTGACTGATATTAACAGCATCTAGTAGCTTAGCATCTTGAATCAAATCTCCCTGTAATTCTATGCACTGCAGTAAATCCCGATCAATACTTTTTATAAAATCAGAAGAAGCGCTGCAGGACTGAGGTATAGAAATTCCGAACATATCTAAGAATATTTTTTGATGTTATCGTAGACTTTTATTAGTTGAACTGTTGCTTTGACATCATGCACTCTTATTATATCAAGGTTTCGGGAAAGAGCCCATGCTGCAGCTCCAAGGTTGCCAAAAACTCTTTGAGACGGGATACTTTCTCCGATGATATCTCCTATAAAACCTTTTCTGGACGCTCCAATAATAACAGGGTATCCCAACTCCTTTAATCTTCCAATTTTAGCAAGGAGCGTTAGACTTTGCTCTTTTGTTTTGCCAAAGGAACCTCCTCCCAATCCTGGATCCAGAATAATGCTTTCCTTTCTTACTCCTTCTTGAAACGCTCTTTCGGAAATAACACCCAATTCTTTACAGATATCTTCAAGCAGATTGCCATATTCGTAAGTTGTTAATTTAGATTTTGGCTCCCCTTTCATATGCATCAGAATAATTCCTGCACGATATTTTGCAGCTATTTCTGCCATTAAGGAAGAATACTTTAAACCGCTTACATCGTTAATAATGTCAGCACCTGCCATAATTGCTTTTTCTGCAACTTCCGACTTCATCGTATCAATACTAATAAGACAATCAGGTCTTGCTGCTTTCAATCCTTTTATAACAGGAAGAATCCTATTTATCTCTTCCTCTGGGCTTATTTGAGAAATATCTCCAGGTCTGGTTGATTCCCCGCCTATATCAATAATATCGGCTCCTTCATCAACCATTTGCAGACAATGCTTCACGGCATCTTTGATATTCGAGTATCTTCCCCCGTCAGAAAAAGAATCGGGCGTAGCGTTATGGATTCCCATAACAAGCATACGCCCGTTTGATTCAATTGTTCTATCCTTTAAAAGGATTTTCATTTATTCTTCAGGTGGAATTGCTGTCTCAGCAGTTTCGGATGAGATTCCCTCTTCTCCCTGCTCAAGACCTACTTCTTCTGAATCTGTATTGAGAATTTTAGCTACGCTGGAAATAGAATCATTTTCTATATCCTTTAGTTTCATTATCCTTACGCCTTTGGAAGCTCTTCCGATAGTTCTTATTTCATTAATCGGAATCCTTACTGTCTGGCCGCTTTTTGTAGTAATAAGAAGGTCATTTTCATTGTCAACCTGAATTACAGATATAACTTTTTCTCCAGGCGGAAGCTTCATGCTCATAACGCCTTTTGCGCCTCTTCTTGTCAATCTGTATGAGCTTATATAGCTTCTTTTTCCCATTCCTCCATCGCTTACCACAAGTATCTGGGATCCTTCTCCTGTTACAACTTCATCATCAACAACTTCTTCTTCAGTAATTTCATCTGATTCTTCTTCCGGAAGCTCTGCCTCTGGTATTTCTTCTTCTGCAGCAGCAGCATTTTCTTCACCTTCGATAACAGCTGATAATTCCTCAGGGACGGGAACAATTTCTTCATTATCTGTCTTTATGGCAAGCATACTTACAAGATAATCACCCTTTATCTTAAATCTTATACCTGTTACCCCTCTGGCAGTTCTGCCCATTGCCCTAACATCTGATTCTTTAAATCTGCAGGCCATTCCCACTGCGCTTGACATCAGGATTTCGAACATTCCATTGGTAAGTGCCACATCAACAAGGTCGTCACCATCTTCAATTGAAATTGCCCTGATACCGCCCTTTCTGAGATGTTTAAAAGCTGACAGCATAGTTTTCTTGACCAAGCCTGCCCTAGTAGCCATAACAATGTACATATCATTTCTTTCAATATCATCTTTCCTGACCGTGAGAAGCGATTTAACCTGTTCCCCTGGCTCTACTTTTATGAGATTGATTATTGCTTTTCCCTTACTTGTCCTTGAACCTTCAGGAATTTCATACGCATATAGCCAATGCATGTTCCCTTTATCAGTAAAGAAGAATACAATGTCATGACTGTCAGCAGCAAAAAGATGCTCTACATGATCTTCATCTTTTGTATCCATTCCCCGAACACCTTTTCCGCCCCGGTGCTGAGATTTAAATGTTGTTGATGGAACGCGCTGTATATAACCTGTATTTGAGACTGTAATTACACATTCGTGTCTTTCAATAAGATCTGCAATAGAATAATCTTCATCAGAGTGTTCTATCATCGTCCTTCTTTCGTCGGCATATTTTGTTTTTACCTCTAAAAGCTCTTCTTTGATGATGTTTATCCTGAGCTGCCTGTTTGCCAGAAGCGATTTGAGGTAATCAATATGTTTCATGAGTTCATCATACTCTTTCTGAAGGTCCTCAATAGCAAGTCCTGTCAGTTGATGCAGTCTCATTTCCAGAATTGCATTAGTTTGAATCTGCGTGAGATTGAATCTTAACTGTAAAGCCTCAGAGGCAGAATTCCTGTCTCTTGATTCTCTGATGATTTTAACAACTTCGTCTATATTCTGTACGGCGATTAATAAACCTTCTAGGATATGGGCTCTTGCTTCAGCTTTTTCCAGTTCAAATTGCGTTCTTCTTGTAACTACTTCCAGTCTGTGATCAACATAGGCCTGAAGAATCTGTTTAAGATTCATTACCCTGGGTCTGTTCCTGTCTACAACAAGCAAACATGAAGGGAAAGTAGTTTCAAGCTGGGTGTGAGCGTAGAGCTGATTAAGAACAATATTTGCCATGGCATTCTTTTTTATGTCAATTACTATTCTTATGCCTGCCCTGCGGCTTGTTTCATCTCTGAGCGCTGATATCCCTACAATTTTTTTATCTCTGACCAGATCAGCAATCTTTTTAACCATGTTTTCCTTATTTACGGCATAAGGAATTTCATTAACTATTATTTGCTCTTTATCTTTATCTTCTACGATTTTGGCTTTTGATCTGATTTTTATTACACCTCTTCCTTCGTGGTAGAGTCTATGGATTTCAGCCATCCCGCGAATAGTAGCTCCTGTGGGAAAATCAGGCCCTTTGATATGTTCCATCAAGCCTATAATCGAAATATTCGGGTTATCAAGAAGCGCGACTGTCCCATCTATTATTTCTCCAAGATTGTGCGGCGGAATATTTGTAGCCATGCCGACGCCGATACCTGTAGTGCCATTGACCAGCAAATTAGGAAATTTGGCCGGAAGCACAAGAGGTTCCAAAGTAGATTCATCAAAAGTCGGAACCATGTCCACTGTATCTTTATCAATATCAGCAAGGAGCTCCTCAGCAAGTCTCTCCATCCTGCACTCGGTGTAACGGTATGCAGCGGCAGGATCCCCGTCAATGCTACCGAAATTTCCCTGCCCGTCAATAAGAGGATTGCGCATCGCAAAATCTTGAGCCATTCTAACAAGCGTGTCATAGACCGATGAATCGCCATGCGGATGATAATTACCGATAACTTCACCTACTACTTTGGCGCTTTTTGTGTAGGAATGGGATTTGGAAAGCCCTAACTGTTTCATAGCATAAAGAATGCGCCTGTTGCCAGGCTTCATCCCATCCCTGACATCAGGAATGGCTCTCCCGACATTGACGCTCAGAGAGTACTGCAGATAGGCAGTATGCATTATATCTTCAATATTTACCGGAATGTCATTTAGCGTAACATCTACTGTCGAATCTATCATCTTTATGTGCAACTCCTAACAAGTTTTTTGATAAAGCTGGAGCAAGTTCTAAAAAAATTAGTTTTAATTTATCATTCCAAAACTCATTTAACAAGCTCGTATTCTTTGCTATTTAAAGAAAGCTCTCTATAGTTTAGCTAAACTTAAATTACAGGTAATTTTTATGAATATTCTGCTTACAAATGACGACGGATATACATCAGAGGGGATACACGCTCTTTATAATATCCTGTCAAAATCACATAAAGTATTTGTCCTTGCCCCGCTATCCCAGAAAAGCGCCGTAGGGCACGGCATAACAATTAACCGTTCTATGAAACTTCAGAAAATAACACACGGATTTGCTCTAGAAGGGACTCCTGCAGATTGCGTAAAAGTAGCTGTTTACGGCATGTTCAAGGATGTGAAATTCGATTTGGTTCTTTCCGGAATAAATGATGGCTGCAATTTGGGAACAGATGTTTTTTACTCAGGCACCTGCGCCGGAGCCAGAGAAGGACTGATTAACAAAATACCCGGAATTGCTGTTTCGATGTGCAGGCCTGTTGATAAGGAGAAACTCTCTGCGGCGGCAGATTTAACAGCTAAACTAGTTGATAAGATTTCGGATACTCTGCTCAAAGAAAAAATGATTCTCAATATTAATTTCCCGAGCAAACACTTTTTTAAAGAACTTCGCCTGACAAAACTTGGGCTGAGGTTCTATAACGAATCAATCTATGTTGAAGACAAAGACGGGATTTCCTACGCTTCGGTTCTCTACCCCGATCAGCTCTTCTTCAATAATATGGAAAACAGCGATCTGGACTGCATAGAATCCGGCGCCGTATCAATTACTCCTATGACCAATGACTTCTTTTCTCCGCCTGACTTTGATAAGCTATCTTCTATGATCTTTAATTTTAAGCTGACTTGATGTCTGCATGTCTTTTTCTGTCATGCGTTCTTGGTTTTTTTAAAAGTAATGGGATCAATACGATTTCTATTGCCAATCAATCATAATACTCAGGAAAATATTCTTTACGGAAACATTGCCATAGAATTTTTGATATTTCCTCATCTGCATCATCTTCATTATCTCTTGGAGTAGTCTTTTCAAGCTCATACAAGCCCAGATTAATTTCTCCCCATAAAAATCCTTCTTTTTCATATTTTCTAATATTTTTTATATTCATTCCCCGAATTGTGATACTATCCCATTTTATCAGGGCGATACCGTTATCATAAATTTCAGCAATTCTTCCACACCAATTGCCAATTGTGGTTTTATCATCATCGGGGTCTTTTATTCCGTCTTTAACTTTTACAAAATCTCCCATCTTAAAACCATTCAATTCTGAAACAGCTTTTGGAGATTCATCTTTATCGTTTATTTTCTTCATATAAATATTATTTTTATTTCAATTGGCAATTTATTTTCCGGTTTGATGTCAATTATTGACTCATAAAGTAAATAATCATGACTTTTGGGATGGCAATAGTTAACGATAAAACGATCTTTTTCCGTATAAATTGATTTCGAACTTTTCATGATTCTCCTATTAGTTTCCTTCAAAAATCTACATATTCTTGCGTGTAGGTGCTGTTAGCTGTAGTTTTCATTTAATTCGGCAACAATTGATATGTAAAACTGCTGAATCATATCGAACGCTGATTGAATATCCCTATTGATTCCGCATATTTCAGCGATTTTCTTAAACGGGATATTCCAAGAAACTGGCGGAACAGGCAGCTCCAGCGGAATCGTATGCGTTTCTCTTCTCCGAAAGGTCTCAACAAGCATACTCCAAAGCCTGTCTTCTTCCAAATTGCCTCTCTCTATCAGTAATAGAATATCAACAAGATCCTTAACACGAGAATTTGGGATTTTACGCGGCAAGGTATAAGCATGTATTTTCTCCGCGAACTGTTGTTCTTTTGAAATAGCCGGGATGGCCGTTGATTCTATTCCTGCAAAGCCAAACCAATCGTGCAGTTTGATCATTTCATGCGGTTCAATCCATGCATCCCCTGCTGCAATATCAATCTCAAATTTAATAAATACCCGCCCTGCCATTCTAGCTTCAATTGGGAATCGATATCCACCATGAGGAGCGTTCTCAAGGTCAAGAATAGTCTTACCGATAATAAACTCGAAGAAATCTTTTGTATTAATAGCTGCGGTACGCTGGAGAAAATCTTGGAGTGCCTTCGGATCAGAAAAACCCTGGCCTTTCCAAATCCCTCCGAGTGTTCCATTAAAAGAAATGTCTATATCCTTAGTCGTTCTTGCGTTGTTTATCCAGAGTTCAAGAGCGTATCCACCCTTAACTATCAAGTTCTTTGCGCCTGCAGAGAACAGACGCATAAGAAAGCGATCGAAAGCAACATGGCGACGCAATCTCATGACATCTATGCCTTTGTCTCGAGCCATTTGATTCAATCGCTCTTCTAGCGCAGTGCGCATGCTTTGAGGGGTTTGATATTTCAGATTAGGCTTCATCTCTAATCACCAATAATCTCTTGCAGGCGAGAGCCGACTCTCTTGATCTTTTTGAGCATACAATACTGTTCGTGCGTCAGGTAACCTCTGTTAATAGCCTGTTCGACAGCTTGTTTTATAAATTCAGGAGATGTCGCCATGGAGCGTAACAGATCAACCACAGTTCTATACGGCTTGGTGACGCGATAACCATTTCTTTCTTCATATTCGGATGGTTCAATTATTGAATGATGCAGAAGAAGTATTTTAGGAATTTCACTATGCCGGCGATAACCGCGAGGAACCGTCATGTGGAGCTTTTCCGGCTGAACATCACTCAGCTCAAAAAGCGAAAGTGCCGTTTCATGTGAATACACTCCCTGAGGGATACCTTTTCTGTTCATCGACCATACACCCCAAAGAGAATAATGCGCATCATCCTGGAGAGGAAATCTTGCAAGCCGGTATATCCCTCGCTCCTCGCGAATCCAATTTCCGGCTTGAACATGATACAGGTGATTTTTATTGCTAAACCCGGCATGTATAGCCTGAAACGCTGTGAAATATCCGCCTTGTGTGGAAGCTGTTTCGAAAAGGGCACTTTCTGCATTATTTGTTTTCATGTAGTATATAATCCTTAATAATTAGTTATATTATACTACACATTGTTCGGTTGGCTACACCTGTTTTAAGAAAATGCCGAAACGATGGCGCCGTATCAATTACTCCTATGACCAATGACTTCTTCTCCCCGCCTGACTTTGATAAGCTATCTTCTATGATCTTTAATTTTAAGCTGAATTAACATTTGACAATATGGCAAGTGGTCCTATCCTCCGAGACAAAAGCCCGAGGAGGGCTACAGTGCTTAAATTTACAACAATCCCCGCCATTGTGTTAGCGCCTGGCTTTTAGTATTTACTATCAAGTTTTCTCGTTATTAAAATTACAAATATTCCCAGCACAAAATATCCTAAGATAAGTTCTGAAGTTATAATTAGTTGCATAAAATTAGTCTTTGGAATAATATCTCCAAATCCAAATGATACAAAAATCGAGACACTGTAATATACCATTGAAAGAAAATTTTGAGGAATGTTCCTGTTAAAAATCAAATTACAATGGTTAAAATAATATACTAAGGCAAATGCTAAGATTAATAATACTGAATTGAATGCAAGAACAGCAAAAGAAGTCCAGTATTTTGTCAAGACGATATTAAATATTAAGAAGAACTTCTCATGAAGTCTTAGGCTATTATAATTATCAAGCTGTTTGTTAACATATAAATACCAATCAATATATTTTTTTAAAGATTGGTTTTCTGGATTTCTAAAATCATTTGTAAAATTCGCATTACTAAAAGCAGACTCCTTATCCATTTTTACGGAGACCAATCTGGCATTAACAAAAGAAGCTTTTACGAAATTACAATTATATAGAAAAACTTGTTCAAAATTCGTTTTATCAAAATTTGCATTGGCAAAAAAACAATTTGCAATCTTACAGTTACGAATAACAATTCCTGATAAATCAATTCCTCTTAAATCTGTTAATCCCCCCACATGAGAAGTATTAAAAGACTTTGCAAAATCATCAAGTGAATAGTACTTATCATTATACTCAAAGCTAAATTGGGAAAATTCAATTATTAGTTTAGATGGTACAGGAGTGGCAACATTGTTGTTGTTTATCCATTTTTCTTGAACTGACTCTATATGCTCACGAACTGCACTTTGACAAGCTTTTCCTATTTCAGATTTCCACCTAACGAGAAGTTCAAATGTTGGATAATACCAAGGACTATACTTTTTGAGGATATCCTTTAATGCATGTTCATTTCCAAACCAATAGTCAGAAATATTGGAATAATTTTTATGTCCATGTTTCTCAAAAATCTTTATTACTTTCTCAAAATTCATATTCATCATTAAATAGGTTTTGGCGCACAAGTCTCATATAAGTTTGCAGCCAACGGTTCATGTTCACGAATAACGAGAGATTCTAGCTTAAAAGTGGGGGTTTGTCAAGAATAGGATTCTCGAGCTAACTGCTTGAATGTTAAATAGAAAAATATTTGTAACCACTACTAACTCGGAAGGCCTTGAAACCTTCATTAAAACTCTCATATGAAAGCGAATAACCAACGCCCAACAAGGAACGCTCAATTTTTAAGGCAAATGCAATACAAAAAGTCTCCCCTGTGTCATTGGATATTTCGTGTTCAGTGTTGGACATTCAATATTTTCTGTATTGTCACGGGCGTGCAGGCTCGCCCGTGTTTAATGATGTGCCGATTGGCACCATGGGCTGGACACCCATGGTACAAGCTCATAAAAGTTTAACTGTGAAAGTGCAGACTCTGCGGGGGGTCGGGCTAATAAGAAAATTATCTATTGGAAATCAGTCACAGTTTACGGAAATGATTACTTAAAAGGATTTAAATTTCACAAATAACCTTCTCTCTGAATTTTACTAAAAACTAGGCAACTCGCAATTGCCTGGTTTTTTTTATCTCTCAAAAAATCTACGGAAGACTTATTTCGTGCAGCGGTAAACGAAGGCCGGGGGAAGATTGCGCCAGATTACTTCGGAGATTTGGACTTTTCTGAAATATTTTTTAAGCATTCTTTTGAATTTCAGGCCTGAGGGGAGAAGCGCTCCCTGAAGATAGGCGAAAGTAGTAAATATTCCACCGTCTTTAAGAGATGCGTGGATGGCATCAAGTATGCTCTTTTGAAGATGTTCAGGGAAAGCGGCCCAGGGAAGGCTTGAGATTATTAAATCAATATGTTCTATCTCCTCGCCATCCTTGAGTTTTACCAGATTGGCGGCATTTTCGTTGTAAATTCTTACGGAAGGGTATTTATCCTGAACTATGTCGCACAAACCTTTACTGAGTTCTACGACAAAGAACTTGGCATTGTGTTTGATATGTTTAATTATATATCCTGTTATTACACCTGTGCCGGGACCGAGTTCGACAATAGAATCGGCTTTTTCTATTCCGATACGGGAGATCATAGCCCTGGAGAGAAAACTTGAGCTTGGCCAGATTGCACCAGTGGCCTGAGGAGATTTAATAAAATTTTTTAAAAGACTTATTCCTGACATATGACTTTCCAAATTTATAAATGAATCAATTATATATTCATTTTGGAATTATTAAAGCAATAGATTAATATTTCAATATACCAAAAAGTTTTAGCAAGGAGTTATTAGTGAAAAACGGCACTGACTTTATTTTAGCAGGAGTAATAGGCCTGGTTGTTATTTATCTTTTTTATAAAACCAGATCGGATTTTCTTAAATTAACTTCAAAAAAGTCTGGAACTATATACACTGTGGGTCGGCGTTCCTTTTTCATAAAAGGTGTTTTATTTACAATTCTCCCGATTGCCATGTTGAAGGCAGCGTCCCATTCACTTGATACAATCGTAATATTCTCAATAATTTTACTTCTTGGAATATGGAATTTGATTCACGCATTCCTTCTTATGAGATATAATCAGAAAAACCCTGAATCAAAAATATAGCAACAATAATTCCGGTTGATTATTATGATAATTCTTCTCAAATATGGCGCAAACAAAACTGACGCTGACGAAATAGTAGGCCAGATTGCCTCAATGGGGCTAAAACCTCTCTATATGCCGGGCGTGGAAAGAACAGTTATCGGAGCAATAGGAGATGAACGCGTACTTGAAAAACTGCATTTGGAAAATCATCCTGCCGTAGAAAGAGTTGACAAAATCCTTACTCCATACAAACTTGTCAGCAGAGATCTCTATCCTATAGATACAGTTGTAAAGATAGGAAATGTTCCTATAGGAGGCGGACATTTTGCAGTTATTGCCGGTCCCTGCGCTGTAGAAAGCGAAGAACAGATGTTAAAGGTCGCTGAAATAGTTAAAGCTCATGGAGGCAATGCCCTGAGAGGCGGCGCCTTTAAACCGCGCAGCAGCCCGTATAGTTTTCAGGGACTGGGAATTGAAGGGCTAAAAATTCTCAATAAGGTTTCAAAAATAACGAATTTGCCGACAGTTACTGAAGTACTCGAAGTGCAGGATGTCGAAGCAGTAGAAAAATACGCTTCCGCTTTCCAGATTGGAGCAAGAAACATGCAGAATTTCAGGCTTCTGAAAATCGTGGGACAAAGCAAAAAACCAATTATTCTCAAGCGCGGCCTGGCAGCAACCGTAAGCGACTTGCTGCTTGCTGCTGAATATATTGTTTCAGAAGGCAATCCCAATGTGATTTTATGCGAAAGAGGGATAAGAACATTTGAAACAGCTACAAGAAATACCCTTGACCTTAATGCTATTCCTTATATCAAAAAACACAGCCATCTGCCGGTAATTGTAGATCCTTCGCATGGAACAGGCGTCAGAGACTTCGTTGAACCTATGACAAAAGCAGCAATTGCCTGCGGAGCCGACGGGGTGATAATAGAAGTTCATAACGATCCGAAAAACGCCCTTTCAGACGGCTACCAGTCTCTTTTTCCGGAACAGTTTGCATCATTGATGAAAAATATCAGGCCGTTTATTCAGGCCGCTAATAAGAAATGAGTATATTTATCCTCTTTGAGTATTGTCTTTTCGGTGCATCAAAATAGAATAAGAATCGCTGTAGAATTTTATTTTTATTAAAATCTGAAGATTTTCAGGAGTTTTCTTTATGGTTAAGGTTGCCCAGAGATATGCTTTGCTTATTGTCGATATGCAGAATGATTTTGTTATGCCCGGTTCCCCGATGAGAGTAGTCGGAGCAAAGTCAACTATACCTGTTATCTCCAAAGTACTTAAAACTTTCAGAGACCTTAAGATGCCTATATTCCATTGCATCAGAGAATACAGACCAGATGGAAGCGATATTGAAATAACAAGACTGGCCAACTTTATTGAGCATACCAAAGGATTAGTCCCCGGAACAAGAGGCTGCGAAATTGTCGAGGAACTAAAACCTCGCCCAGGTGAATATAAAATTATCAAAAACCGCTTCAGCGCTTTTATGAACACCGAGCTGGACTTCATGTTAAGGCGCCTTGATGTAAACCATGTGATAATCTGCGGAACTCAGTACCCAAGCTGCATAAGATCGACAGCTTTTGATGCTATTTGTTACGGTTATTACGCGTCAGTCCTTACAGACGCGACTTCTGCCAAGAATCAGGATATAGCCGACTCCAATATCAGAGATATGACTGATGTGGGCATCGTGTGCACGGAAAGTTCGGAAGTACTTAAGAAAATCAAACCTTGAGCTTTAAAATTTCTCTGCGTCAGCTAAAAGCCATACGCGGGATCAGAAAGCATTCTTCTTGCAAGAGAAATATTATTTTCTGCAAGGGCTTTTCTTACTGCTGAACTGCTGACTCTCCCGCATTCAAGGTGAACCTCATTAACAGGAAAGACTTCAAACCCTTTCTTTGCGGCAATATCCATAAGCACATGCACTGTTCCGAGTGCTCCTGAACCAAATCTCCATCTCCTTCCGACACAGACAGCTTTCAGTTTGCATAAACTTTTATCTGTCAGATGACCGATAAATTGTTCTGGTGACATTGAAGCAATTTCTTTTGTAAAGTGAATTGTGACTACAGCTTTGACTCCTAAAGAACCAAGTGTTTTCAATTTATCTTCCGGCGAACGCAAAAAACGGATATTGTGCTCGATTCCTATCAATTCTCTTGGATGGGGATAGAAAGTTATTACGATAGGAACGGAATTATTTTCTGAAGAAACTTCCAGAAGTTTTGAAATAATCGCTCTGTGCCCGAGATGTATGCCGTCAAAAACACCTATTGCGGCACTAACAGATGAGATGCCTGAATCATAAAGAGTGCCTAGAGATTTTACTTCGATGGGGACTTGATTCTCCATATTTCATCAGATTCTTTCTATTTCTGCGCCCAGTTTTTTGAAATCTCTAACAAAATTCGGATATGTGACGGTATAATCGCCTGCATTCTCCACAATAGTTGTGCCTTCCACAGCCATTCCGGCAATCGCAAGAGCCATGATTACCCTGTGATCTCCGTGACCATTAACTCTAGCGCTGTGAAGATCAGAGCCTTCAATCACTAGTCCGTCTTCCAGCTCTTCTATTTTTGCGCCCATTTTTTTAAGTTCACGCGCCATAGCTGTGATCCTGTCGCACTCTTTGATTCTTGCATGCGGGGCATTGTTAAGAATGGTCTTCCCTTTTGCAAAGCATCCTGCCACAGCCATTATAGGCACTGCATCAGGAATGTTATTCATATCAATCTCTCTGTCTCCAATCAGCGCTCCTTGCCTAAAAACATTTACCTTTGATAGAAGGTCTTCGATAGTCATCCCCATTTTCTTCATTATTTCAAAAACTTCCTTGTCTCCCTGATTGTCCGCAAAATCCAAACCTTTAAGAGATATTTTGCTGTTTGTAACAGCTGCGGCAATCAAGTGGAATAGCGCAGTCGAAAAATCTGCAGGCATTGTTTTTTTAAAAGCTTTATATGCTTGATTGCCTTTGACTCTGAAAATTGAATAATCAGGTTCATATTCAAATTTAATTTTCAAAGATTTAAGCCAATCAACCGTGATATCCACATAGGGTCTCTCATTGAGATTTATCACATGAATTATCGTATCTTTTTTTGCCAGAGGGACAGCAAAAAGAAGAGCTGACAGAAATTGAGAAGATTTACCTTCAACTATGGTTTCGCCTCCAATAATTGGCCCTTTTATGGAGAGAGGGCATTTGCCGCCTTCTGAATAGGAAACTCTGCCGCCAAGCTTGCGGATTGAAGAAAGGAGAGGAGCCATTAACCTGCCGCGAAGGGATGCATCTCCGTCGAAACATATTTTCAGATCGGAGGTCGCGACGAGCCCAGCAAGAAGCCTCATTGATGTTCCTGAGTTTCCAAGAAATATGATTTCATCATTCGGATTGGTTATTTTTCCGCCTGTTCCTGTAATTTTCCAGGTAAGAACGCCATCTTCTATAGTGTCTATAAATTTTGCTCCAAGCTTCTTGGATGCAAACAAAGCAGACTCGGTATCATCAGATATAAGCGGGTTTTTAATAACAGATGTTCCGCTTGCCATAAGAGCAGTTACAATAGCCCTGATAGTGTGGGATTTTGATCCTGGAACAACTATTTCTCCGCTGAGAGACGATTTGCTAACCTTCAAGTCCATGATAGAATACGCAACAAATTTTCAGTAAATTTATAAAATATTTATGAGCTAATCGTATAACAAGTTTGCTCAAATAAAAGAGCTTCAGTCAGATATTAACAGCTTAAATTTAATTTTGGAGCATGTCTATGGTATTCCTGGATAGAACATACATCGAGTCGTTCTACTCCTTTAAGAAATTTCAGGCCATTGATAGATGCTGCAAGTCCGGATAAAGTAGTTTGAACCGGTATTCCCCGAATAACAGCTTCGGCTCTTGTTACAATTTCATCAACCATAGGAGAAGGACCTGCGGCAGGTGTTATAATCACCCATTCTACTTCCCCTTCCTTCAACAGATCAATTACATTAGGTCGCCCCTGTCCTATCATGAAAACAGTATTGGTTCTGATTCCTCTTTCATATAGGTATGTTGAAGTCCCGGGAGTAGCATAAATTTTGAATCCTAATTCAATGAGATCTTTTGCCATTTTAACGGACTCAGGCCGGGCAATATCCTGGGGGCTTAAACTGAAAAAAAGATTGCCTTTGGTAGGGACGGTCGTCCCTCCGGCCATTTGTGATTTAAGGAAGGCTATTCCCGGACTGAAATCAATTCCCATAACCTCACCGGTAGATTTCATTTCAGGAGAAAGTACAATGTCTGCTCCCGGAAATCTGGTAAAAGGAAAAACAGCTTCTTTACAGGATATATGAGAAGGAATGTATTCTTTGGTTAATCCTATTTCCCTGAGAGTCTTCCCTGCCATCAGAAGAGCCGCTATCTTTGCGACAGGCAAACCGATGGCCTTGCTTACAAACGGAACAGTTCGCGAAGCTCTCGGATTTACTTCAAGCACATAAACCTTATTTTCCTTAATCGCATATTGGACATTCATTAGTCCAATCACATTCAAAGCCCTAGCCATGCTTAGCGTATTTTCCCTTATAGTCTTCAAAACATCCTTGTCAAGCGTTATAGAAGGAAGCATACATGCCGAATCTCCTGAATGTATTCCTGCAAGTTCAATATGGTCCATTATTCCCGCAATAACAGCTTCCTGCCCATCGCCAAGGCAATCCACATCAACCTCTACAGCGTTGTCCAGGTATCTGTCAATTAAAACAGGTTTGTCTTTTGTTACTTCTATAGTTTCCTGCATATACTTACGCAGATACTTTTCTTTGTAAACAATCATCATCGAACGGCCGCCAAGCACATAAGAAGGCCTTACAAGAACCGGATATCCCAGACTTTCTGCTACCTTGACAGCATCTTCCTCATTTGTTGCCGTGTCACTTTCAGGCTGATTAATATTAAGTTCTGAAAGAAGATTTCTGAATTCATTCCTATTCTCAGCTTTTTCTATGTTTGAGGGAGTAGTGCCTATGATTTTTACGCCATTCTTCTCAAGGTTCTTAGCCAGATTTAGAGGGGTCTGCCCTCCAAACTGAACTATTACGCCGTAACAATTTTCTCGTTCATAAATATTAAGAACATCTTCCAGTGTCAATGGCTCAAAATAGAGTTTATCGCTTGTGTCGTAGTCGGTGGAAACTGTTTCAGGATTGCTGTTTACCATAATAGTTTCAAATCCGGCTTTCCTTAGCGCAAAACAGGCATGGACACAGCAATAGTCAAATTCAATTCCCTGTCCAATTCTGTTTGGCCCTCCCCCAAGAATCATTATCTTTTTTTTACCTTTCTCGGGCATTTTTTCATCAAGCATACCGTAGGAAGAATAAAAATAAGGGGTAAAAGCTTCAAATTCTCCTGCGCAAGTATCCACGAGATTATAAATAGGAAGAAGTCCGATCTCTTTTCTTGATTGTCTGACTTCCGCTTCCTGAACATCGAGAATACATGCAATCTGCCTGTCTGAATATCCGAACTCTTTTGCCTGCAGGAAAAGAGGATAATCTTTTTTTAGATTTTCAATATTTCCTGCAGATGCAATTTCGTCTTCAAAGCATGCAAGTTCATGCATATGACGGAGAAACCATTTATCAATTTTGGTCAGTTCAAAAACTGTATCGGTCGGCCATCCTCTTCTGAAAGCTTCTCTGATATAGAAAAGTCTGAAAGCATTCGGCCTTATTAGCTCAGCCTTAACTTCTTCATCAGTCTTCAGCGAGTAAGGAGTATCTTTTCCATCCGCACCGAAACCGTATCGTCCGATTTCAAGAGACCTTAGAGCTTTCTGGAGGGAAATTTTGAAATTTTTCCCGATGCTCATTGTCTCTCCTACTGATTTCATAGATGTATTAAGTGTAGTATTGCTGTTGGAAAACTTCTCAAAGGCAAATCTTGGTATCTTAGTAACAACATAGTCTATAGACGGTTCAAAGCATGCAGGGGTTTTTCTAGTAATGTCATTATTTATTTCGTCAAGAGTATAGCCCACAGCAAGTTTGGCAGCGATTTTTGCAATCGGGAACCCAGTAGCTTTAGATGCCAGGGCGCTTGAACGAGATACCCTGGGATTCATCTCGATAATTACCATTCTGCCATTATCAGGATTAACTGCCCACTGGACATTCGATCCGCCCGTTTCCACTCCAATTGCTCTCATCACTTTGAGTGACGCATCACGCATATTCTGATACTCTCTGTCTGTAAGAGTTTGAGCAGGAGCTACGGTTATGCTGTCTCCTGTATGAACGCCCATCGGATCAATATTTTCAATTGAGCATACAATAACGGCATTATCCTTTTTGTCCCTCATGACCTCTAATTCAAACTCTTTCCATCCAAGAAGAGATTCTTCAATAAGGACTTCAGTTGTCGGACTTGCATCAAGTCCGCGCTCAACAATAGCTTCAAAATCTTCAGGATTGTAAGCTATGCCACCGCCGGTTCCTCCAAGTGTAAATCCAGGTCTGATTATCAAAGGATATGTGCCAATTTCTTCGGCTATCTTTGTTGCTTCTTCCATTGAATGAGCTGAACCGCTCTTAGGTACATCCAGGCCGATAGATTTCATGGTTTCCTTGAAGAGCTGGCGATCCTCTGCCCTTCTTATAACTTCAGCCTGAGCGCCTATCATTTTAATTCTGTAATAATTAAGAATCCCAGAATCATAAAGCTCCATCGCCAGATTAAGCGCCGTCTGACCTCCAAGAGTTGGTAGTAGCGCATCAGGCCTTTCACGCCTGATTATTTCGTGCAGAATATCTTTTGTCAGGGGTTCAATATATGTCCTGTCAGCAAACTCGGGATCTGTCATGATTGTGGCAGGATTACTGTTTACCAGTACAAGATCATATCCTTCTTCCTTGAGAGCTTTGCAGGCCTGGGCTCCTGAATAGTCAAATTCGCAGGCTTGTCCGATTATAATCGGGCCTGAACCTATGAGCATTATCTTTTTGATATCAGTTCTTTTTGGCATAACTAAGTTTTATAAACTTTCTTTAGCGGTTATCTAATATAGTATTAAATTCTTTCCTTATTTGTATTGCTTGAGTTCTAATTTACCTCTTCTCGTATTTTATCGATGGCAGCGATTGATAAAACATCAATTTTTTCATCAAGTTTGTAGCATTCGTCGCCTGGATAAATAACAAATAGTTTTTCCAATTCCAAATCACTTACTGAGGATTTCATGGACTTGGTAATTCTCGGGGCATCGCAGTATTTGACCTCGGCGGCAAAATTCTTGCCATCCTTATGCCAGAACAGATCCACTTCAGCGCCAGAATGAGTGCTCCAGAAAAAAACATCATTGCTCTTTTTCTCTGTTGCTCTGATCAATAACTCAATAACAAATCCTTCCCATGAAGCTCCGAGCTTATTATGGCTTAAAAGAGAAGAATATGTTTCGATAGATTGTAATGAGTGAAAAATTCCTGAATCGCTAATGTATATCTTTGGACTTTTAACAAGCCTTTTTCCTGTATTTGAATACCATGGTAAAAGGATTCTCACCATAAAAGTTCCTTCTAGAATTTCAATATATTTTCTCACCGTCATATCTGATATTCCAAAAGATTTTGCCATTTCCGAGTAATTCATAATCTGTCCATGATAGTGACTGAGCATAGTCCAAAAACGCCTCAAGGTCATTGATGGAATTTTTATGCCAAGAACAGGAATATCTCTTTCAAGAAAAGTTGTTATGTAATTCTCTCTCCACAAAACACTTGCCTTCTCACTTTGCGCCGAAAACGAAAGAGGAAATGCGCCTCTTGTCCAAAGCGCGGTAACATTTTCATTTCCCACATCGCATAAACTAAATCCACTCAAGTGGTAATAAGCAATTCTGCCGGCAAGCGATTCCGAACTTTTATTTATCAGGTCTTTTGAGGCGCTTCCGAGTATTAGAAATTTTAATTTCTGATTATTGTCCACAAGATACCGTAGGAGCGGAAAAAGTTCGGGTTTCCTTTGTATTTCGTCAATAACCGCCACCCCCTCAAGGTGTTCAAATATAAGCATTGGATTTTCCAGCTTGGCAAGATCCTTGGGGTTTTCAAGATCAAAGTAATAGTCGCAATTGAGTTCTTTTGAAAGAGTAGTTTTTCCGCATTGTCTGGTTCCGAGAATGGCTGTAACCGGAAAAAGCTTTATTAACTCTTTTAGTTTTTGAATATCTTCTATTCTCTTTATCATCAGTTATTCGATCCTGACCTGCTTCATTTATTAAGACGAAAGATTAAATTAAAAATCACATCAATTATTGAAATATCAAACTATATGTATGAAATATCTACCATACGCTCTTTTCTTTTATTACTCCTGATTGATATTGGACGGATTCTTGAAAACATTTATCGGGACATCAGAGTTTTAAAATTTTTGAACAGATATGATGGGTCATGAGGGCCTGGAGCTGCTTCAGGATGGTATTGTACCGCAAAGAGAGGTTCGGTTTTATGCCTCATTCCTTCTACGGACATATCGTTCAAATTAATATGAGTAACTTCAAGCTGTGTATTCTTTATTGATTCAGGCGTAACGGCAAAGTTGTGATTCTGGGAAGTTATTTCAACTGATTCATTAAGTAAATTTTTTACAGGATGGTTGCAGCCGTGATGGCCAAATTTCAGCCTTGATGTAACTGCTCCGCAGGCAATAGAAAGAATCTGATGCCCAAGACAAATTCCCATAATAGGCACTTTCCCTATTAACTTTTTTGCGTTTTCTATAGCATAGGTAACCGCAGCCGGATCGGCAGGTCCGTTAGAAAAGAAAACTCCGTCCGGCTTTAATCTTACAATCTCTTCCGCAGAAGTTTGTGCGGGAACAACTCTTGCTCCAATTCCTTTAAGTCGAAGACCTCTAAGGATATTCCATTTAATGCCATAATCATAGGCTACGATATTATACTCGATTTGAGGCAAGATTTCAGAATCAGATAAACCCCAATAAGTTCCATTGGTCATTTCAAGATTATCAAAATCGTAAGCGTCCTTGCAGCTGACTTTTGAAGCATAATCCTGCCCATCAAGCCCTTCCCACTCTTTTGCCTTTTTCACACAATCTTCTTCAGTAATTATCTCATCAGAACAATGAATAAAAGCTTTTTGTGTCCCTTTGGAGCGCAGAAGATGCGTAAGGAATCTCGTATCAATCCCGGAAATTGCCGGAATATCCTCTTTCATTAAAAGTTCCTGCAGGGATTTATCGCATCTCCAATTACTGGGCTGATTAATGTTATGAACAATAAAACCGCTCAGGAATAAGGAGGTTGACTCATAGTCCGAGCTGTTTATACCTGTATTTCCTATTTCTGGATAGGTCATTGCAACAATCTGGCCAGCGTAGGAAGGATCTGAAATAATCTCCTGATAACCGGACATACCGGTATTAAAAACAAGCTCTCCGAGCATATCCTTCCTGGCTCCGAAAGAATAACCTTTCAGTATCGTACCATCTTCCAAAGCCAGTGTGGCTGATTCAGCCCTGAGTTTTTTCCAATCTGTCTTTTGCATCGTGATGAGTTACCTGTTTTTGTTTTTTAATTTTACACCTTTATCGCTAAGCCGATATTTTTGATGAGGGTGGTTGGGTTTATCCGGATATTTCAACTCGATGTAACCGCCTTCAATTGCAGGCAGAATATAATTTACCCTAAAAAAATCATCGTGCCTTATCCCTATTAGAGATTGAATCTCTACCCTTTTCATCTCACCATTCAAAACAGCCACAAGATTTTTCAGATTTTTCGTAACTTCCCCAGTAACTTCCCCAGTAACTTCCCCAGTAACTTCCCCAGTAACTTCCCCAGTAACTTCCCCAGTAACTTCCCCAGTAACTTCCCCAGTAACTTCTTTTCTCCAAATAACGGCTCTGAATATTTCTTCTTGAATAAACTCAGGTGGCTTTAACCCTTCTTCTGTACAAAATCTTATGATATCTCTTGTTCCAGTTCCTATTCTCTCTATATATCCTGCAAGATACATCGGTTCAGCCAGCAGCGGATTATAGGGAATAGACGGATGCATTTCCCTGAGTTTTACTGTCGTAAGACCGAAAGGCAAATGCCCAGGATTCCATATCTCAAGACGATCTTTGAACAGCATCACCTGTACACTTCCATTGCTTGTGTAATCTTTGTGAACTACGGAATTAACAATCGCTTCAGAAATCGCAGCCCTTGGAATTTCGTAATGAAGCGGTGCGTCGTTGCTTTTATCGCGGACACCTATAGAAGCCTCGATTTTGGAAAGCACGAAATCGACTGCCTGGTTAACAAGTTGAAACACATCTCCTTTATAAACTTGATAAGAAGGGATCGGTTTTACTATGTCCTTGCCGTGAAAGTGGGCACATTTTACTTCGGAAGTTATAAAAAATTTTTGGGGTTGTTTTCCAAAAAGTAATATTGCCGCATTGGTGATCCTGCCATCAGAAAAAAGATTAAGATGAGTGAGAATTTCCTCTTTTTTGGACTCTTCAGAAAGTGGAAAACTCCTTTTACTTTTGGCAAGGCGTACAAACTCTTTAATCTTTTCGGTATCGAGGTCATCAATCGTTGCAGAATTATTCAGTTCGGCATCAAAAGGGACTGTTCTTATATATTCTTTTTCTTCTAAGTATCTGATAAGGGAAGCATATATAGCATATTTTAATTCATAAGATGAAGAAAATTGTTTTCTTACAACAGAATGTTCAGCCTTTTGTATTAAAGCTATTTCTTTAGGGTTCCTGTGCGAAAGTTTGTGAGAACTTAAAAATACAAGCCTTGTCTTGTGATGCTTTGTAGCATAATCAAATTCCCGTTCCGTAGGAGAAATTCCATCGACATCTTCATAGCCATATTCCTTTCCAAAAATTCCAATGTAAATATCGCTTTGTTCAACTTCTTTTAAATAAATAGTCCTTGCAGAATGATTGAATGCAGCTTGCCTTTCAAAAATAAAAGGCTCAAAGAATTTTCCAAGTAACGGATCAGAATGCAAATATTCAAAAAGCATTTGACGCTCTTCAGCAAACTCTGATTGTACGCTGCTGATAAAAATTTTTATCTTTTTCATAAATGTCAAAAAAACTTAATGCTTAAAACCTAAACCGGTCATTTCCTAACTCTGTTTTTCATTGAGGCAGCGATAAAGCCTTTAAAAAGCGGGTGAGCTTTCAATGGGGTGGATTTAAATTCCGGGTGGTACTGGCAGGCAACAAACCAGGGATGATTTTTTAATTCAACTACTTCAACTAGTTTTTTGTCAGGAGAAGTGCCAGCAATAACGAGTCCTTTATCTAAAAGCTCATTAATATATTTATTGTTAACTTCATATCTGTGCCGATGTCGTTCGCTGATACTTGCTGATTCGTAACTAGCTCTGGCATTGGATCCTTCGGAAAGATTGCATGGATATGCGCCAAGCCTCATAGTCCCGCCTTTTGCCGATATTAGTTTCTGATCTTCCATAAGATCTATAACAGGATGAGTGGTCGTAGTGCTGAATTCAGCACTATGGGCATCTGTCATTGCGCAGACATTTCTTGCAAATTCGATAACTGCGCATTGCATTCCGAGGCATATTCCAAAAAAAGGAATATTATTTGTTCTGGCATATTTTATTGCCTTAATTTTTCCATCTACGCCTCTTGAACCAAATCCGCCAGGGACAAGCAACCCGCATACATCCCCGAGAATTTCATCTTCGGAAGAATTTTCAAGATCTTCGGACTCAATCATTTTTATATTGACTTTTACCCTGTTTGCAATACCGGCATGACTGAGAGCCTCATATATACTTTTATAAGAATCTCTCAGACTGATATATTTGCCTACAACTCCAATTTTGACTTCTCCATTGACTGGATTAATGACATTGTCAACCATCTTGTTCCAATCAGTTAAATCAAGGTTGTTAACAGGGAGATTCAGCAGTTCCAATACATATCTGTCGAGGTTTTGGGCGGCAAGCTCAACAGGCACTTCGTAAATAGTGTTTTGTACATCCTGTTCTGCTATAACAAATTCTTTCGGAACATTACAGAATAATGAAAGTTTTTCTATATGTTCTTCTGTCAAAGGATGTTCACATCTGCAGATGAGAAGATCAGGCATAATTCCGATTTCCCTTAAAATTGCCACAGATTGCTGAGATGGCTTTGTCTTCATTTCTCCTGCAGCTTTTATGAACGGAACTAATGTTAAATGAACAAAGAGAGAGTTGTTTCTTCCTGATTCGTGCTTAAATTGCCTAATGGCTTCCAGAAAAGGGAGCGACTCGATATCTCCCGCCGTTCCGCCTATTTCAGTAATTACAATATCGACATCTGATGTATCAAACATCGAAATTGCCAATTTGATTTCGTTAGTTATATGAGGAATAACCTGAACTGTTTTACCAAGATAGCCGCCTTCTCTTTCCCGTTTAATTACATTGCTATAGATTCTACCTGTCGTAAAATTACTTGACTTATTGCATGTAATACCTGCAAATCGTTCATAATGACCGAGATCAAGATCTGTTTCAGCTCCATCATCAGTAACATAGACTTCGCCATGCTGAAAAGGAGACATTGTGCCTGGATCAACATTCAAATATGGATCCATTTTCTGCATTTTGACTTTGTAACCGCGCTGTTCAAGAAGCATGGCTATTGATGCGGCTGTGATGCCTTTTCCCAGAGATGAAACTACTCCGCCAGTAACAAAAATATGTTTTGTCATAAAAACTGAACCTTAAGTCATAGATATAAGTTTAAAATATTTCGTGCAATAATATCACATCTATCAATTTTTTGACAGATAATCATTAATTTTTGCGGCAACATCCCTTCCTTTCTGCATTGCTCTTACTACCAGAGAAGCTCCGGTAACAGCATCGCCTGTGGCAAAAACTTTGTCATGTCCCGCGCAGCAATTATCATCAGTTTTTATATTTGTCCTCTGATCAAATTTAAGGTTAAACTGATTAAATAAATCGGTATCTGCAGGTCCTGTAAAGCCCATTGAAAGGAAAACCAGATCAGCATCTATGGAAAATTCAGATCCCTGAATTTCTTTCATATTCACAGGAAAACCTCCTGCTGATATGTCCCAATTAACCTTAACCGCATTTATTCTGGAAACTCTTCCGTCCGCAGTGCCTGAGAAACTTTTTGTGCCAATTCCCCATGCGCGGTTACAGCCTTCCTTATGGCTGCTGGAGGTTCTGAGCTGATAGGGCCACTGTGGCCAGGGAGTCTTATCACTCCTTTTTTCAGGGGGCATGGGGAGAATTTCTATCTGGGTGACAGATGAAGCTCCCTGTCTGTTGGCTGTGCCAACACAATCAGAGCCGGTATCTCCTCCGCCTATTACAAGGACTTTTCTGCCTTCCGCAAAAATAATCGGCTTATCTATTTTTTCATCTCCGACAATCTTGTTCTGTTGCGTAAGATAGTCCATGGCAAAGTGGATATTTTTAAGTTCTCTTCCGGGAACTTTGATATCTCTTGGGTTTCTAGAGCCTACAGCTATGCAAACAGCATCGAATTTTTTTAACAGAAAACTTGGAGTGATGTCTTGTCCTATGCTGACAGAAGTTTCGAATTTGATACCTTCCTGAGTCATCAAATCTACACGCCTCTGAACAATCTTTTTGCTTAATTTGAAATCAGGGATACCATATCTAAGCAAGCCCCCTACATACTGTTCTTTTTCAAAGACAGTTACAGAATGCCCAAACTTGTTAAGTCTGTTTGCCACGCTCAACCCTGCCGGACCTGAACCAATAACAGCCACACTCTTATTAGTTCTCTTTTTAGGCTGATATGGTTTGATAAATCCTTCTCTAAATCCTTTTTCGATCAAAGAAATTTCAATCTGCCTTATTGAAACTGGATCGCCGTTCAATCCTGCCGTACATGAAGCTTCACAAAGGGCAGGACAAACCCTTCCCGTAAATTCAGGGAAATCATTAGTTGATAGAAGTATTCCCAGAGCAAGTTTCCAATGCCCTCGGTAAACATATTCATTGAACTCAGGAATAAGATTTCCCAACGGGCATCCGCTGCCATGACAGAAAGGTATGCCGCAATCCATGCACCTTGCTGCCTGTTCATGAATCTCTTCTTCAGTCAATAATACTTCAACTTCGCTGAAATCCCTAAGCCTCTCTTCGACGCCCCGGTATTTAGCTCCCTTGTATTCTATATCTAAAAATCCTCTTGGTTTACCCATAACTTAGCCTTTTTAGCGTTATTATTTTTATTCGTTTACAGTTTTCTGTTTACCGTTTACAGTTAAAGACCTTATTAATGCCTGGATCATTTGAGAAATGCTTTTTACTCTATTGATAAAATCGTTTGAATCAACTTTGGAAATTAAATCTATTTCTCTTGAGATATAAAGTTGAGTACGCAGTTCTGCCGCAGACCCCTGTGCTATTCTTAAAAACCGTATAAATTCTCGATTGCTTCCTCTTTCCTGTCCTTCCGCTATATTAGACGCAATAGATACTGCTGATCTGCATATCTGATCCTTTAAAGCGTAATCATGAACAGCTTTCAGATAATTATAAATATCAACCGAGAGCCTGCATGCCTTTTTCCAAACTTCCAGATCTTCAAAAGATGTAGTCATTTCTTTCCTCTTGTCTTAGATACTCAAATAGTTAACAGTCAACTGTCAACGGCAAACAATTATTAGTTAATAGTTCATTTGAACTCGTTTGATATCAGCATCTTCTTTGAGCATCTGACCTAAAACTTTTCTGTATTCCATCGGAAAGACTTTGACAAATTTAGGAAGGCAGTTTTCCCAATCGTCAAGGATGGATTTGGCTTTTTTGCTTCCAGTGTAGTGGTAATGTTTTTCAATCATATTTCTTAGTTCACGCTTATCATCTTCAAAAACTACGCTTTCAAGGTCAACCATATCCAGATTGCATTTCTGGTCAAAGAGATTAAGCTCATCAAATACATAAGCTATACCTCCGCTCATTCCTGCGGCAAAATTATTTCCTGTAGGCCCTATAACCGCCACGCGGCCGCTTGTCATATATTCACAGCAATGGTCTCCGACAGATTCAACTACGGCGCATGCTCCGCTGTTTCTGATAGCAAACCTTTCTCCGGCTCTCCCATAGATATATATTTCTCCGCTCGTAGCTCCATAGAGAATTACATTTCCGGCAATAGTGTTTTCAGATGGATTGTAAGTAATATGTGAATATGGTTTTATAATTATTTTTCCGCCTGCAAGTCCTTTTCCGACATAATCATTTGCTTCTCCTTCAAGGTTGAAAGTAATGCCTTTTGCCAGAAAAGCACCGAAACTCTGACCTGCACAGCCTTTGAATTTTACATTGATAGTATCTTCAGGCAGGCCTTTGTTCCCGTATTTTTTTGCCACATGATAAGAAAGCATTGTGCCTGCTGTTCTATGTACATTTTCAATAGGGAATTCCAGATTGATTTTTGTAGCGCTTTCTATGGCCGTCCTGGCTTTCTCAATAATCCTTAAATCGAACGCTTTATCTATGCCGTGATCCTGTGCTTGAGTTCTTTTAACAGGAAGTTTTTTATCCTCAATTTTCTCAAAAATTTTTGAGAAATCCAGATTCTTAGTCTTCCAGAACCCTATTGCCTTATTGAAGTCCAGCAATTCTGACTTTCCAATAATTTCATCGAGTTTCTTATAACCCAGCAGAGCAAGATACTCTCTGACCTCCTCTGCAATAAACATAAGAAAATTCTGAACATATTCAGGTTTGCCGGTAAATTTCTTTCTAAGTTCCGGATCCTGAGTGGCAACTCCGACAGGACATGTGTTTGAGTGGCATTTCCTCATCATAACGCAACCAAGTGAAACAAGGATTGTCGTGGCAAAACCGAATTCCTCTGCCCCCAACAAAGCTGCTATGACTACATCGCGACCGGTTTTAAGTTGTCCGTCAACCTGAACTCTTATGCGGCTTCTCAGGTTGTTGAGCACCAGGGTCTGCTGTGTCTCAGCAAGACCCAGTTCCCATGGGACTCCGGCATGTTTTATAGAGGTAAGTGGAGATGCTCCAGTGCCGCCGTCATGGCCGCTTATCAAAACCATATCAGCATGACCCTTAGCTACTCCTGCAGCCACGGTTCCTACGCCGACTTCAGAAACCAGTTTAACTGAGATTCTGGCTTCAGGATTTGCATTTTTCAGGTCATAAATGAGCTGAGCCAAATCTTCAATTGAATAAATGTCATGGTGAGGCGGCGGAGAAATCAAACTTACCCCAGGAGTAGAATGCCTTACTCTTGCAATTGTAGCGTCAACTTTATGTCCCGGCAGCTGACCTCCTTCTCCAGGTTTTGCTCCTTGTGCGACCTTTATCTGCAGCTCTTTTGCATGAGCCAGATATTCCGCGGTAACGCCAAAACGGCCGCTAGCAACCTGTTTGATAGCGCTGCAAAGACTGTCATTATTAGGTAAAGGATTATATCTTTCGGGATCTTCTCCGCCCTCTCCGCTATTGCTCATGCCTCCAAGCCGATTCATGGCAATTGCAATTGATTCGTGAGCTTCCTTGCTGATCGAACCGAATGACATAGCTCCTGTTACAAATCTCTTTACTATTTCAGTTGCCGGTTCTACTTCACTCAGTGGAATTGATTTTTTAGGTTTGAAAGCAAAAAGCCCCCTCAATGTGCAAAGATGTTTTTCCTGATTGTTGATAAACTGAGCGTATTCCTGATAGTGCACCAAGCTGTTATTTCTGACTGCGAATTGGAATTTGCTAATAGTTTCGGGAGTCCAAAGATGCTTTTCTCCGCCAATTCTGAAGTGGTATTCTCCGCCAGGTTCAAGCAGTAGCGGAACCCCTTGCTTGTTACTGTAGGCATTTGTATGCCTCTGAAAAGCTTCTCTCTGTATATCTTCAATGTTTATGCCTCCAATCCGTGAGGCAGTCCCCGGGAAATATTTCGAAACTACAGATTCATTAAGCCCGATAGCTTCGAAAACCTGTGCTCCGCGATAGCTTCTCAATGTCGAAATCCCCATTTTGGACATAATTTTAAGAAGTCCCTCTGAAACAGCTTTGATATAGTTTTCCATTGCAAGCGTGGTAGTCCTGTCGACGATGTATTTTCTATTTACAAGGAAAACAACTGTCGAAAGAGCCAGGTACGGGTTAATAGCGGTAGCTCCATAGCCAAGAAGCAGAGCATAATGCATGATTTCCCTGCATTCGCCGGTTTCTATGACAATGCCTGCTCCAATACGGGTTCCTTTAGAAACAAGATGATTATTGACTGCGGCTACTGCCAGCAGCGATGGAATGGGAATTTTTTCTTTAGGCAAGCTTTTATCGCTCAAAACTATTACATTAATGCTGTTTGAAACAGCGTCATCTACTTCGGCAAGAACTCTGTTAATTCCTTTTTCCAGAGCTCTTGGTTCATCAGGCTTATTCTCGAAACTGATTTCAATCCTGCGCGCCTTAAAAGTCTTCACAGGAGACATCATTATTCTTTCTACATCTTCATTTGTTAAAATTGGATGCCGCAATTTCAACAAATGTGCATTCTGAGGTTTCTCTTCAAGTATATTCGGGTGATTTCCAATAAATGTCATGAGGCTCATTACAAGCCTTTCCCTTATTGGGTCAATCGGAGGATTTGTCACCTGGGCGAAAAGCTGTTTGAAATAATTAAACAGCAATTGTGGTTTTTCAGAAAGCACAGCAAGAGCCGCATCATTGCCCATAGACCCCACAGCTTCATGGGCATTTTCAGCCATCGGCCTGAGAATCATGTTTACTTCTTCGCGGTTATAGCCGTAGAGTTTCATTAACTCAATGAGTTCTCTTTCTCCGAAGACAGGAGGTTCTACCGAATCAAAAAATCCGTGAAGCGCTATTCGATTTTCATCAACCCATCTTCTGTATGGCTGATGCCTGGCCACAGAATTCTTTATTTCATCGTCAAACTGTATACGCTTGTTTTTTAAGTCAACAAAAATCATCTGTCCCGGCCGCAAGTGTCCTTTGGCTTTGATGTTTTCCGGCGGGAAATCAAGAACACCTGTTTCAGAAGCTAGGACAATGAAATTGTCTTTAGTTATTGTATATCTGGCAGGTCTTAAACCATTTCTATCAAGCAGAGCTCCAAGGCCAATACCATCTGTAAAGGCGAGCGCCGCAGGGCCGTCCCATGGTTCCATAATACCGGAATGATAATCATAAAAACCTTTCAGATCATGTCCGATATGGAACTGTTCGCCCCATGCCTGAGGCACAAGCATCATGATTGAATGAGCAAGAGACCTTCCTCCTCTAATAAGCAGCTCTAAAGCATTGTCCAGGCAGGCTGAATCACTCTGATTTTCCTGAATTATAGGAATTATATGTGATATTTTGTTACCGAAAACTTCAGATTTCAGAGCTTTCTCTCTTGCTCTCATCCTGTTTACATTACCCTTTAGAGTGTTAATTTCACCGTTATGAGCAAGGTATCTGAAAGGCTGAGCCAGAGGCCATGTGGGAAAAGTATTGGTACTATACCTCTGGTGTACTATTGCAAAGGCGCTCTTTACCAATTCATTAGTAAGATCTCCAAACAATTCGGGCAGTTGAGTAGCCATCAGGAGCCCTTTATAGACAATTGTCCTGGACGAAAGACTGCATATGTAAAAACCGTTTGGACTGCGTTTGGATTTGTTTATTAAATTTTCTATTTCTCTCCTGAGAACATATACATCAGACTCAAATTCATCAGAGAAAGCCCCTACTCCATCCCTGGATAAAAAAAACTGCCTGATTATAGGCTGAGTTTTTTTTGCCAGTTCTCCAAGAGTTGCATTATCAGTAGGAACTTCCCTCCACCCGAGAAAATTGAAACCATTTTTTCTAATGGTTTCTTCAACAATATTTGAACAGAATTGCGACTCATTTTTATCCTTTGGAAGGAAAACCATTCCTACAGCATATTTTCCCGGGTCAGGAAGAGAAATATCAATAGCAGCAGAAAGCGCTGAAAAATACTCAAATGGTATCTGAAGAAGAATCCCTGCTCCATCACCTGTGTGGATATCTCCTCCCACAGCTCCCCTGTGGAGAAGCCTTATTAGAACTTCTATGCCTTGTTGGACTATCCTGTGTGTGGATTGTCCGTCCACATTAGCCACAAGTCCGACGCCGCAAGCATCGTGCTCGTTTGTAAAATCATATAGTCCCCTTTGGAAAGGGATATCTTCATTTGACACATTTTCCATAGCTTAAATTGCCTCGCTATCTAGATTGAAAAGTTATTTCCAAATACCTTAATATATACAGATAACGGCCACCGCGATGGTGGCCGTTTAAAAATAAATGAAATTTAATTTTATAAGTTAAGAAATGAACAGCATCTCTGAGTACTTGGGCATTGGCCACATAGCATCATCTACGAGTGTTTCAAGCAGATCAACATTATGTCTGGCACTGGTCATACACTCAATGATTTTTGGAAGATTGTGCTTTGAGATATTTGTCTTAAGCACTGTGAGATTTTCCTCAAGTTCATCCAGAGCAGCACCTACTTCCGTTATTTTCTTTGTAATAGTCTTCAACCCTGAACTAATAGAATTGGATTTCTGACTGGACATATTTTTTAACAATATGTTCTGATATCTAATTGCCGCCGGCTGCACCATAGTCTTTGCGATATCATAAACCAGATTCCCTTCAATAAGGATAGTTTTGGCATATTCTTCTTTGAAAACATCATATCTTGAATGAAGTTCGGTCTTGCTGAGAACTTTATATTTGCTAAAGAGTTTTTCAGCTTTCGTAGTAACTATTGCTTCAAGGGCTTCAGGGGTGTTTCTAAGATTTGGAAGGCCTCTCTTTTCGGCTTCTCTCTGCCATGACTGTGTATAGTTGTCACCATTAAAGAGAATTCTCTTATGCTTCTTTATAATCTCCTTGAGAATACCCTGAAGTTTAGAATTAACTTTTGCCTGGTCTCCTTTTACCTTTTCAAGTTCTGTAGCGATTTCATCGAAAGCTTCAGCTACTATCGTATTAAGTGTAGTATTTGGACCCGCGCAGTTCTGACTTGATCCAACAGCCCTGAACTCAAACTTATTCCCAGTAAAAGCAAATGGGCTTGTTCTGTTTCTGTCTGTCAAATCTTTCGGGAATTCAGGCAGTGTATCAACGCCGATCTTAATTGTTTCAGCGCCCCTTGCAGACTTGGAACCTCCTTGTTCGAGCTGCTCTATTACATCAGTAAGCTGATCTCCAAGGAATATAGAGATAATTGCAGGCGGAGCTTCATTTGCACCAAGTCTATGGTCATTGCCGGCTCTGGCTACTGTGGCTCTAAGGATATCGGCATGAGTATCAACAGCTTTAATAATCGCGCATAAAGTAGTAATGAATATGGCATTGTTAATTGGATCTTTTCCAGGATTTAAAAGATTCAATCCGTCAACTGCAATCGACCAGTTGTTGTGCTTGCCAGAACCATTAATCCCTGCAAATGGTTTCTCATGAAGCAAACATATAAGACCTTGCTTGTTAGCTATTTCCTTTAAAACTTCCATAATCTGCATGTTGTGATCTACAGCCAGGTTGCACTCTTCGAACTGTGATGCTATTTCAAACTGGGAAGGAGCCACTTCGTTGTGCCTGGTTTTTGCAGGAATACCTAGTTTCCAGAGTTCCCTGTCGACATCTACCATAAAATTGAGAATTCTTTTTTTGATGGAACCAAAATAATGATCCTCCAACTGCTGATGTTTTGCAGGGAGCGCTCCAAACAAACTTCTGCCGCAGTGGAGTAGATCCGGCCTTGCATAGTAGAATTCCTTATCAATAAGGAAATATTCCTGCTCTGCTCCCAAAGTCGTAATAACTCTGCCTTCTACATCTATTCCAAAACAGGACAGAAGTCTTTTGGCCTGTTCACCTACAGCTTTCATTGACCTGAGAAGCGGTATTTTTTTGTCCAAAGCTTCACCGGTATAAGAATAGAAAGCTGTCGGAATGCACAGAAATGCGTCTTTGTTTGATCTCTTTATAAAAGCAGGACTGGTTGGATCCCATGCCGTGTATCCTCTTGCTTCAAAAGTAGCTCTCAGTCCTCCTGACGGAAAACTGGAGGCATCAGGTTCGCCTTTGGCTAGCGAATCTCCCGAAAACTCCATAATCACGCCGCCTTCATCGTCAGGAACTATAAAAGAATCATGCTTTTCAGCTGTAGTACCAGTCAGAGGCTGAAACCAATGTGTGTAATGAGTAGCTCCTTTGCTTATGGCCCATCTTTTCATTGCATTTGCCACTTCGTCAGCAATATCTGTCTTCAGAGTCTCTCCTTTCTGTATCGTCAGCAAAAGAGATTTATAGACAGGTTTGGCAAGATAATCTTTCATTGCTTTTAAACTGAATACATCTTCTCCATAAATTTCCGAAACAGACTTTGCCGTTTCTGATGCAGATGCTGCCTTTCTAGCAATACTGCTTATGGCGCTCACTCTTTGTTCTTTACTCATTTCTTCTCTCTTTGTTTATTGGGGGTTATCCGGCGACATGCCTGTTAAAATAAGCTTATGTCATGCCAGATTTATTCCCTGTTTATATTTTTAACTCATTTTTTATCTGAATATATTTTTAAAATAGCAAAATCTTTTTTCAATATGACATTTTTGTAATTTGTCAAAATGTGTATAACATATTTGTGCCGCTACTTAACAGATTTATATTGTTCAGTATCTATTTTAAGCATTCTTATCTTATAATGAATGATTCTTGGAGTAAGTCCAAGCTTTCTGGCGGCGGCGGCAATATTACCGTTGGTTTCCTTTATAGCTTCGACTATAAGTTCTTCTTCAAAAGCAGCAATCATTTGCGTAAAGTCAGCAGTTCCTTCTTCTATGAGATTAGTCCTTGTTTCCTTTGCCGTTTGCAAAGAGGGAGGAAGGTCGTATGCATTGATTGCTTCGTCATTGCTAACAAGAATGGCTCTTTCAATTGTATTCTCAAGCTCGCGGACATTCCCCGGCCAGTGATATGACATAAGCATATTTATCGCAGGTGAAGATATTCTTCTTATATTTTTGATATACAATTTGTTATATTTTTCAAGAAAATAATCTGCAAGGAGGATTATATCCGTTTTCCTCTCTCTCAATGACGGAAGATATATCGGAAAGACATTAAGCCTGTAGTATAAATCTTCCCTGAATTTACCGACACCCATATATTCTTCAAGATTTCTGCTTGTGGCTGCAATAATTCTGACATTTACTTTTATGGGGGTATTGCTTCCTACCCTCTCGAAGACTTTCTCCTGTATAATCCTCAAAAGTTTAACCTGTGTAGCCAAACTTATGTCTCCTATCTCGTCAAGAAAAACAGTTCCTCCGTCAGCGAGCTCAAACCGGCCTTTTCTAGCATAATTTGCTCCTGTAAAAGACCCTTTCTCATGCCCGAAAAGTTCACTTTCTATAAGGTTTTCCGGAAGTGCCGCGCAATTAACAGCTATAAAAGGCTTGCTCTTTCTGGGGCTTGCGTCATGAATGGCTTTTGCGACAAGCTCTTTTCCCGTTCCTGATTCTCCCCTAATCAGAACTGTCGCAGGACTTGGCGCAACCTGGAAAATCAAGCTGTAAACCATTCTCATTCTATTGCAATTGCCTACAATGCTGTCTGGTTTATTTAGATTGTTCAGTTCCGCCTTCAATCTTTGATTTTCGGCAATGAGCGCTTCCCTTTCTTCAATTTCATTTCGAAGCACTGCTATTCCGTCAGCAGTTATATTTGCGATAATCTCAAGAAGTTTTCTCTTATCGTTTAATTCTGTTTCATTGGCAAAGGGGCTATCTATGCTTATTGTTCCGATGACTTCATTGTCATGTATGACAGGAACACATATGAAAGCTGTTTTCCCTAAGCGTTTTCCGGTCTTTCCTAAAAATGCCGGTTCTTTTGATATATCGGGGATTATTATAGATTTTCCAGTTTCACCAACCCTGCCTGTAATTCCTTCTCCAATTTTATAGTATCCCCGTTTTTTTTCATCAGCAGACAGCCCTATAGAAGCTTCTATAATAAGAGCATTATCTCTTTTCAAAGTCAGAGTACCTCTTTGAAGGTTCATATCTCTTCTGAGGACATCAAACACTTCATTTATAAGAGAAGTTACACTTTTTTTATGAGCCAGAATCGCGTGACTCACATTATAAATAATATCCACGAATACTCCTTAATACTGGAAATTTTCTATATGCCGTGGTTTAAAAGCATTTCGCATGCCAATAGATTTAATCTGCAAATTCAGACTCACAATTACAAATTTGTTCCATTTTTAAATATCCAGCTTGTTACAAATTTGTCATATAAAGGTTTATTCTTTGGATATTTTCTCAGGCTCTATCTCAAGTCTTTGCATTTTATAATGAAGGATTCTCTGCGTTGTTTTCAAATTTCTTGCTGTAGCTGCTATATTTCCTTTGGTATTTTTTAGCTCTTCCACAATCAGTTCTTTCTCAAATGAACTGACAAGAGTTTTAAAATCTGCGGTATCTTCTTTTATAATTGAGGTGTGGCTTTCCTTGCCGGTTTGAAGTGACGGAGGCAGATGATATGCGTTTATAACGCCTGAACTGCTGACAAGGAGTGCTCTTTCAATACAGTTTTCCAGTTCGCGGACATTTCCGGGCCAATGGTATGACATGAGCATATTTATCGCAGGAGCTGAAATACGCATTACATCCTTTGAGTATAAACGGTTGTATTTTTCAAGGAAATGCTCAGCAAGCAGTATAATATCCGATTTTCTGTCTTTCAGAGCCGGAATCATAATAGGAAATACATTGAGCCTATAATAAAGATCCTCTCTAAATTTCCCTGCCTTTATTGAATCTTCAAGGTTCCTGCTGGTTGCGGCAATAATCCTTACATTTGTCTTCAAAGTCAAACTTCCTCCTACTCTTTCAAAAGTCCTTTCCTGCAGAACCCTTAAAAGCTTTACCTGAACAGGTATGCTTATATCTCCTATTTCATCAAGGAAGAGTGTCCCTTCGTTGGCTAGCTCAAATCTGCCTACGCGAAGAACATTGGCACCGGTAAATGCCCCTTTTTCATGTCCGAAAAGTTCACTTTCTATTAAATTTTCAGGAAGAGCGGCACAATTAACAGATACAAAAGGTTTGTATCTCCGCGGACTAGCATAATGAATGGCTCTTGCCACAAGCTCTTTCCCTGTTCCTGATTCACCTCTTATCAGAACGGTTGCCTGACTTTTTGCTACCTGATTAATCATGTTGTAAACAAGATTCATCGACTTGCAGTTGCCTATAATATTGTCAGGTCTGTACTGGATCTCAAGCTGATTCTTCAGGCGCATATTTTCAGCCTTCAGATGGTCATTTTCCTCAATTTCAGTTCTAAGAACTGCCACGCCTTCAGCTGTTATATTGGCAACAACTTCAAGCAATCTGCGTTTTCTGTTTAGGACTTCCATGTTTTCAGCAACATGGTCTATACTTAGTGTGCCTATTATTTCTCCCTGATATTTTATTGGTACGCATATAAATGCGGTTCTTGCTGAGCGTTTTGTCCCTGTCCTTGCCAGAAAAGCAGGTTCTTTGGATATGTCCTGGATAATTACCGAATCACCTGTTTCTCCTACTCTTCCCGTAATGCCTTCTCCTATCTTGTAATGCCCCCTGCTTTTCTCTTCTCCAGATAATCCTATTGAGGCTTCAATAATCAAAGAATTATCTCTTTTCAAGGTAAGAGCCCCTCTTTTAAGATCCATATCTTTCTGTAGAACATCAAAGATTTCATTCATCAGAAGATCAACATTCTTTTTATGCATTAGTATCGTATGACTAACATGATGTATAATATCTAATTCAGTATAATCTTGGCACTTCATAAACTCTTGGTCTTTCTTTGTTTGGTAAATTATTACAAAAATGTAAGGCACATTTTTAAAAATACCAATTTATTACAAATTTGTGAAAGCATTGAGAAAAGACTATCTCATTCTCTTTTTTTAAACATGGAGATAAAATTATCCCAGATTTTGCAGTTGGCTAGTAAGCCGTGAATACTAGGAAACAAGATGCAGCTGTGGTGACCACTGCAATTCGAAGTTGACGCCTTTGCCCGAGTGGGCGCTCGCGCCCGCCAGGGAAGTAGTTGCGACTCAATAGCCAACCCCTTGCGGTTTGAGTTTTGTAAATCAAATAATATAATTTATTCAACTGAGCTACAGTTGAAACAGCTTAAAATTAAATAACTTAAGTCTATTTACAAAACTCAAATGCACCTTCTGGGATTATAGGAAAAAATAACTCAAAGAAAGACTAATTCTTGATGTTCATTTTTACTTATTAATTGAAGTCAATGTCTTAAGTTTTTCCGACATGGCATTGTCTATTTCAGCGTAATATCTGATAAAGTCCTCCCACTCATAATAGCCACCTTCGTCTTTTATGGGAAGGTTAACATCGTCATTGTTATAAACAACTTTAAGATAATACTTAGCTTCATCCTGATATATCTCAAAAGCAAGAAAAGAGGAGTAATGTGGGTTTTCATTTAATGGAACCTTCAAAGCGCTCATAACAGCCAGAATATTCGTATCATGCGCCGAATATAGAAAAAGTTTATATTTTGAATATCCTTCCAGACTTTCATTGCTGGTTTCTATTATCCTTTCAATCAATTTATTAGCAACAATATATCCTGTAATTTGAGGCTCATATTTTTGAGCTGATATCCAGGCAGCAAGCGGTAATATAATTGCTTTTTGTTCTGGTGTATCAATTTCTTTAGGCAGGATAACACCCTTCAGAGAGCATATATACATATAAGCAGAAAAGCTTTCTGCATCATCAAGTTCTTTTATTCTTAGTCCGGAAATTCTCGACCATAAAGGAAAATATTTTTCAACTTCTTTCTGTTTATCTAGCCAAGTCTTACTGCCAAATACATATTTTGTAATTATTTTTTTAAGTAGCTTTTCATAAATATGATCAGAATGAAGCAAGATATCTGAGCTGAGTTCAGCAGAGTTAACAGGAACTGGTTGATAGCGATATGGCAAAGCTTCTTCTCCATTTTTCAGGACAGGTCCCGTCCCTGCAGGATAAAGACCGTAAAGAACAGACTCCGCACTCATTAAAGTTCTATTTATGTTAGAAGTTCTTACATATAGAGAATTAACATCATAATTCTTGGTAATAAGTTTTAACTCTTCTATATATCTCTTTCTAAAAAATGTCCCCAGTTCATATTCCTGTTTCATTCCAAGCGGAGTAAGTTCGCCAAGGCCAAGACCCCAGTCATACGAATTGATATTTATAGGTTTTGTAGGAGTCCTATCTCCATGCCTGAATATAACAGAAGCAGTAACAAGCTTTTTGCTGTCTCCTAATAAATTCAATGAACTCGTTAAAATAAGGGCAAATGAGACGGCAAATATAATTCTCTTCATTGTAATATCCTATGATTTAGCAGTTTGAGATTCTTTCTTCTTTCTTTGATTTCTATAAGCGACGACTGGTCAAAATAGGATTCAAGAAATCTATCAAGAATTAATTGCCTAGCCAGATTGCTCGGGTGCAGCATGTCATCCGCATAGAATCTATAATCGCGTAACTCATCAAGAAGTATTTCGTAAGATGGGAAATACATGCAGTTTTGAGTCTGCTCAACGCATTCACATATAGCCGAAAGCAAATTCGCTTTGCTTCTGGAATTTAAACATAAATTCCCAGGATAATGCCTGACAGGAGAAAGCGTTATTATAACAGAACAATCAGGATTATAATTTTTAATGAGTGATATGCTTTCTTTAAGGTTTGCAAGATTCACCTCATTTGAAAGAATTTCGACAGAAAAGTTATTGTTGGGAACCTTGTGACAGTTGGCCGTTATTCTCCCAGATGATTTAAGAACATAGACTACCGAAGATGATGGAGTTAAAATAAACAGCCTGGCCTTCTTCAATCTCTCAACAAATTGTTTCTTAGCCTCATTAACCTGCCAAATGAGTTCCTCTTTGCTTTTTGAAGAAAAGAAACCATGATGTTCCCAGCTATGCCACAGACTGTTATCCTGAAAAAAAGTTTCTTCAGGATAATCTTTTTCCAGATACTTCAATGATTGAAGTATTGAATGAGAATTGTAAACTATCCCGTTTGGATTTGATGAAGTATGAAAACCTAACCTTCTTAGTTCTTCCATTACATATTGCGAGAAACAAGAGCCAATTCCTGCTATTTCCGAATCCATAGTGAAAGATTTCGGTTCCGGATATGCTTTAATAATTGTTGAAAGTTTTATTTCCATAAATAACTTCTCCATTGGAAATTCTATTCTTCTTTTGATTCTTTTCCAGAAGGGTTTATTTGTTAGATTATGAAAGAACACCTATTAAAAGCTTATGATCTTCTTTGTACATTCATTTGGAAGATTTTTCTGTTTCTGATAAGTGCTTGTTCAGTCATATGCATTTTCATATGTAAAGTTTTATATGCAATATGGTTTCTAATATCTCTGCTTTGGCCTTTTAATAAAATAGCTCCTGCGATAAACAATTTTTCCCGAAAACTTAATTCATCCCTAAAACCGCTTTTTAGAAAAATTTTCGATTTATGCCGTAAATTCCTTGATAAGAGTGACAGATCTGTAAAAAGCAAAAGACTGCTCTCCCCTATATTAATTCTAGTTTGCTTTCTGACATTTCATCCTCCTTCTCATTGGGGGCCATGGAAACTTAAAGAACAGGGAATAGCATCTTATTACGGATATGGATTCTATTTCAGGAAGACAGCAAGCGGCGAACGATACTATCCATGGGATGTAACGGCAGCAAGCCTGACTCTCCCCCTGGGAACTGTTGCAAAAGTAGTTAACAGGAGCAACGGATCTGCAGTTTATGTCAGGATCAATGACAGAGGCCCCTATGTAAAAGGAAGGATTATTGATCTATCGTTCCTGGCAGCTCTCAAACTTGGGATCTATAATCAGGGAATTGCCCCTGTGGAGATATATACCAGGGAATAAATAATTTTTAAAAGTGTGTCCGTTAACAGTTGACTGTTTGCCGTTTTGGAATACAGGTAAATCCTGTTTTTTGTCTTTGCTGTAAACGGTAAACAGGAAACGGATAACGGCAGACAGCAACGCGCATTTATAAGCTTGCGCGTTTCATTTCAAGCCTGACTTCACAAGGGGTGTATGGTATTTCGATAATTGCATAATAACCTTCGGAGAAGGGGCCTGGATTTATAATTTTTGTAGTCCCGATTATATCGCACCCTTTTCCTTCATGAATATGTCCGGTCAAACATGCAATTGGTTTGACCCTCTCAATAAAGCGCCTGATGCTTTTGCTGCCCACATGAAGACCTGTCGGAAGTTTGTCGTTGATAGTGCCGTAAGGAGGCTGATGCGAAATAAGGATTAATGGGGTTTCTGATTTAATAAGTTTTTCCTCAAAAAGATTCAACAGCTGTTCGTAGTAAGATTCATAATGCTCATTGGGAGTCTTTGAAGGGGTTATCAATGAACCGCCAATACATATAAAATTTATACCGCAAAAAGTTTGTATCTCGTCATTCCTTAAAGATTCTTCGACTTCCGGAAGCTCACAATTTCCTGCTACTGCCAGTAATTTATTATTTATTATAGAAAAACTGTTTAATATGGCCTGAGCTGCGACTGTGTTTCCAAAATGGGTTATATCTCCACAAACAACTACAAGATCTACAGATTTGATTTCCTCAGTAAGAGATTTTATATACTGTGTTCTACCGTGAATATCAGAAAATAAAGCAATTTTCATATATTTTTGCGCTAACAGTGCAGTTAGTGTATATTAAAGAGCTAATAAAATATGAAGCTCGAAATTAAAACTTTTAACAAAGGTAGGTAAAATATGAATAATTTCGTCTATTTCAATCCTGTAAAACTAATTTTCGGCAAAGGAACCATAACAAGTTTATCAGAAGTTCTTCCAAAAGATAAAAAAATAATGCTTGTTTATGGAGGAGGTTCGATAAAAAAGAATTTCGTTTATAGCCAGATAATTAACTCACTCAAAGGTTTTGACTTTGTAGAATTTGCCGGAATCGAACCCAATCCTGCTTATGAAACCTGCATGAAGGCAGTAGAAATAATTAAAGCTCAGAATGTAGGATTTCTTCTTGCAGCAGGCGGAGGCTCAGTTCTTGACGCAGTAAAGTTCATAGCTGCTGCATCAAAATTCGATGGCGATCCATGGAATATTCTCGCTGAGAAAGCTGAAATCAAATCCGCCCTCCCTTTAGGCTCAGTAATTACTCTACCTGCTACAGGGTCTGAAATGAACGCATATTCTGTTATTTCAAAAAAAGCCACAAATGAAAAACTCGCATTTTACAGCCAGGAAATATTTCCAAATTTTTCCATTATAGATCCTGAAGCTACATATTCACTTCCGATAAAACAGGTTATAAACGGACTTGTCGACACCTTCGTGCATACGGTTGAACAGTATGTTACTTTCGATGTCAATTCCCCTCTTCAGGACAGGCAGGCTGAAGCCATCCTTAAAACAATCGTTGAAATTTCCAATGATGTTATCAATAAGCAAAATGATTACGAATCAAGAGCCAATTTTTTCTGGTGCGCTACTTCAGCACTGAACGGCGTTATTTCCTGTGGGGTACCCCAGGATTGGGCTACTCACATGATTGGACATGAACTTACTGCTTTTTACGGAATAGATCATGCTCAATCGCTCGCAATAGTTCTGCCAAGAGTCTGGAAACACAATATAGAACACAAACAGTCCAAACTCATCCAGTTCGGCAAACGAGTCTTCGATATCAAAGGAAAAGATTCAAAGAAAACTGCTCAGAAAGCCATCAACAAAACCGAAGAGTTTTTCCAAAGCCTTGGAATCAAAACAAAACTCTCTGATTATGGCATTGATGCCAAAGAAGCTGCAGAAAAAATTTCAAAACGATTCAAGGAAAGAAATACCAAGCTTGGAGAAAAGGAACAGCTTACTTACAAGGATATTAAAAATATTCTTAAGAAATGCTAGAAACACGATTGTGTCTTTGGGTAGAGGGCAGGTTCACGCAGAGCAGCGTGGCAAGCTCCGAAGCTTATACCGCAGAGAAGCGTTGCTGACCATTCATTTCGGACGGTTGCGGAGAGCCGTCCCTACCTTTACTGCGTTCCGTAGGAAATCCTTCCTGTATAATTATCTACATGAATTATTGCCATGTTTGCCGTATTATGCCTAGCTACTGTATTGCTCGTGTATTCTCCCTCTCCTATTACCAGATATGCATCAGAGCCAACTACATCTCCAGTGGATCTAAAAATGATTCCCTTGAATGTTTGAGATGAGCTTAAAACTTTTGCATCTGTAACAGAAGTTATATCAGCAGCTCCTACGAATGTTCCTCCATTGTACCCTGCAGTTGTAGTGCTTATGTCCTGAATTATTGTCCCGGTAGGAAAAAAATCCCATTTTTCATCAGGAACCCATCCTTGAAACACATTGCTACTGTTTACAATACATGCACGATAACTCTTATAAGGATAATTCTGTGATAATACTGTTTGATTTGTAACAAATATCAGAGCACAATATACTCTTTTTGTTATTGCGTATGAGCGGACGGCTTTTAGTTTTGAACCTATTTCACGGGTGGCAAGCTCAACAGCCTGCCCCTTTGTCATAGTAAGAAACGCCGGAAGTGTTATAGCCATTATTATTCCAATAATGGCCACCACTGCCATAAGCTCTACAAGTGAAAATCTCTTAAACATAAATTATTGCCATGAATATGAAAATTTTTTGCCAGTATAATTGTCAGAAGTATTATCTTGTCCTGCGGTTGAATATATGAATACAGTCCCATACAGATCGTCATTGCTGGCAGGTCCAACATTATTTACCTCTCCATCATAATCTGTGTCCATGTAGATCAGATACTTATTGCTCCAAGGATCAAGATAGCCTAGAGTCGTATAATTAGTCGGAACATCAAGAAATCTTATGCTTCTTGAATTGCCTGAGGTGTATGCTGCCTCTGCAAGTGGAGCAGCAACATCTGTAAGCAATGACATCAGATCCGCATATTTATCCGTTGTGTTTGCATCTGCCCAAGCTGAAGGTATCGGCAAAACGCCATAGGTCGATTCATAAGTCTTTATAGCTGTGACAATTGCGTTCATCTGGGCTTTTGCCTGAGCTTTTTTGGCATTATTTTTAACGATGTTCACCGCAGGAAGAAGCATTGCTATAAGAATCCCTATAATTGTTATAACTACAAGAAGCTCGAGAAGGGTAAACTTTCTGGATTCCATATAAAAGTACCATATTTCAATTGTTATTAAAGTTAGTTATATCGTCGCCTTGACCAAAATCATTTGGATCGTCTGAGTTACTTCCATATTTCCCATCTTTTCCTAATGAACCAATATCAAACATCTCTGGATTAAATTCACCGGGGCATTTATACAGAAGTGGATTCGCCCAAGCATCAACAATATACTCATAGGATGTGCCCTGTGCCTTTATATTACCTGAGCCAACAAGAGACTGATATTCAAAACACTTGATAAAATCTTTATCTTTATTTGTTACTCCATAGTCAAATTTAAATCTATTGTTATCACTAGGTGGATTTGCATAAGAAGTAGTATTGGTGAAATAATACCCCTGGTCAATCTTGTAGGACTGCAAGGCTATATCAAGCTGTTTTACTATGGCTCTTGTTTTTGAATTCTTCATTTTTTCCCATACAAGAGAATAAACTCCAATAGTAATCCCTATTAGGATTGCGATTACAACGAATACTGCAAGAAGTTCGATAATAGTGAAATTTTTTCTGTTCATAAGTCTGATCTCTTTAATCATTACATGTTTTAATTTTAACTCTCTTCAATACATTCAGCAATACCTATGATAGCAAACTCATTTATTATTTCATATTAATACAATCGTCATTCTCATATATTGAAAAATCCAAGATTTGCAACATATTTTTTCGCAATATCTTCTGAATAGTGCTTGACTTGCATATATCAGACTCTATTTTCTGACTTCATCAAATTTGTGCTAATTCTTTAGGAGGAAATATACAAAATGACAAAAAGAGACATCGTTCTAAAAGTCGCTCAAGATTGCGATCTCACCCAGAATCAAATTGCTTTTGTAGTTCAGAAGACTCTTGACTACATAGCCGACGAACTCGTAGAAGGCAAAAATGTCGAACTCAGAGATTTCGGAGTATTCGAAGTGCAGAAGAGAAAAGCCCGCAAAGGCAGAAACCCTAATAAACCAAAAGACGAAGTAATAATTCCGGAAAGACTTGTAGTAAAATTCAAAACCGGAAAAGAGCTCAAGCAGAGAATCGCTAAGCTCCTTAAAAAGTAATTTTAGCTTTTATGATAGAATAAACCTCGCTCAAAAGGCGGGGTTTTTTTTATTTAAAATCAAGAGCTAAGCACTAATCTCGAAATTCTAAACAAATTTGAATTTAAGAAATCTTTAATTTTCAAAACTTTGGAATTAGAATTTTGGGTTTGTTTCGAGTTTAGAAATTAGGATTTAGGATTTACATTACTATGTCATCATATTTACCGCCTCCCGGCACTTCGGATATTTTTCCTGACGAAATACCAAGATGGAATTTTATAGAATCTATCGCGCGAAAAACTTTCTCCCTTTATGGTTACGGAGAAATCAGGACTCCTGTTTTTGAGTACAGCGAAGTTTTCAAAAAAAGTATCGGTCAGGAAACGGAAGTTGTTCAGAAGGAAATGTACTCATTTGAAGACAGAGGGGGAAGGGAACTTACCTTACGCCCGGAAGGAACTGCCGGTGTAATGAGAGCCCTCATGGAGACTGACGCTCCCAATGGAGTGGAAACAAGAGTCTGGTACCTCGGCCCGATGTTCAGAGGTGAACGACCTGCAGCAGGACGAAAGCGCCAGTTTCATCAGGTAGGTGTTGAGAATGTTGGCAAAACTTCTCCTGAGCATGATGTAGAATCTATTTCGATGCTCATGCATTTTCTTGAAGAGTTGAAAATAAGTGATTCAAAACTCCTTATAAATACAAGAGGCGCCCAGGAAGACAAAGTTCCGGCCGAAAAAGCATTAAGAGATTATTTTTCTTCTCATATCGATAAAATGTGCAAAGACTGCAAAGAGAGATTCAATAAAAATATCTGGAGAATCCTTGACTGCAAAATGCCGGAATGCCAGGAGTCTATAAGGCTCTCTCCGGATGTGAAAGACTTCTTTACAACATCCTCGAAAGATTACTTCAAAAAAGTTACCGAACTGCTGACTAAACAAGGAATAAGTTATGAAATTGACAATCGCCTTGTCAGAGGTTTGGATTACTATCAACATACTGTCTTTGAAGTTACTCACTCAGGACTTGGAGCTCAGAATGCCATAGCTGGCGGAGGAAGATACTCTATAGCAGTTCCAGGTTCTTCAAAATCAATCTCCGGCGTAGGATTTGCCGCAGGCGTGGAGAGATTAATAATGGTTCAGGACTCTTTAAACGCCAAGCTCCCTATCTTAAAGGATGATTTTATATTCATAGCCAGCCTTGGAGAGAATGCAAGAGAAAAGAACTTCCTTCTTGCTTCCGAACTTAGAAAAAACGGCTTAAATGTCCTGATGGAACTGGAAGCAAGGAGCATGAAAGCCCAGATGCGCTCTGCTGATAAAGACCATGTTTCAAAAGTCCTGATAAGAGGCGATGACGAAATATCAAAAAATACAGTTATTATAAAAGACATGAAATCAGGAAATCAAACTGAAGTTGCATATTCAGAAATAGTCAAGTATTTAAAACTTTCTTAATAATACAGATGGAGCAGATTTTAGTTAGTTAGTGCTTCTCTACTGATAGTAGCACTAACTGACTCTTATCTCTATTCTGACTTCACGCTACTCTATCAGAATCGGACATGGCGGCATCGAATCAAGGAAAGTTCTACCATATTGCTTTGATATGATCCGGCGGTCTAGGATTGCAATTATCCCCGTGTCTTTTTTGCTTCGTATCAGTCTGCCGATGCCCTGTTTGAACTTCAGAACTGCCTCCGGAAGCGAATACTCCATAAAAGCATTCTTTCCTTCTTTTCGGATTTTTTCAAGTCTGGCCTCGATGAGAGGGTCTGAAGGAACAGAAAAAGGCAGCTTTGTTATGATAACATTGCTAAGCGCTTCTCCCGGTACATCTACTCCCATCCAGAAGCTTGTCGTACCGAAAATCACCGAATCAATATCTTCTTTAAAAACTTTAATCATCCTTGAACGGGAAATGCCTTCTCCCTGAACAAGCAGTTGTATCCCTTTTTCTTCAAAATAGGCTGCTGTTGCTTGCTTCATTTTTGAAAGCAAACCATAGCTTGTGAAGAGGACAAAAGCCTTGCCTGAGGTTTTTTCAATATATTTCTTGATGTATTCTCCTAATTGTTCCTCAAATCTGGCATCCATGGGGTCAGGAATGGATTTCGGGATATAAACTTTGGCCTGGTTCAGGTAATCAAAAGGCGAGGACAGGATTTTTTCAATGCCGCTAAAGCCAGTTCTTTTTTTGTAAAAATCAAGTTTTTTGCCGACAGAGAGAGTAGCGCTTGTCAGGACTACAGGAAACTCTTTATCGAATAGATATTTTTTCAATATACCTGCTACATCCAAAGGAGAATAATTAAGTGTCGCATTCTGTTTCAGTGAATTATCATTGGTCTCTATCCAATAAACGCTTTCTTCAGCTCTCATCATGATAAATTCAAAAACAGCTTGCGTGTACTCCCTACACCTTAAAAGCTGCGCAGTGATTTCAAGTTTATAGTCTGCATCCTCCTGAAGCTTCATATATTCTTCGAGTTTTCTTTCCAGCAAACTCAACTGTCCTGTCAGAACATCTTCAACTATATTTGGTTTTAAAATCCGTTTCTGATTATCATCAAAGTCGCTCATATACTCACGGATCGAATTAAAAAAAGTATTTGTATATTCAAAAGCAGAAGTAACAAGTTCTCTGAGCTCAGAAGCCTCAGTGCCGGGCCGTATGAGCAATCCCCTGCCGTGGGAGGAATTGTATAACTTATTCAACATCGTAAAAATCCCGCTTTCACTGATTCTGACGCCGAGGTGTTTGGCCGCGTTCATTTCAAGCTGATGAGCTTCGTCAAGTATTACAGCCCCGTAAGCAGGCAGAACGCCTCCCTCAATGTCATCAGTCATTTTCATCTTAAGGTCTGCAAGGAAAAGAGCGTGATTAGTTACAACAATATTCGCCTTGTCCCACTGCTTTCTTGCGTTCCAATAGAAACAGTCCCGAAATTTTTTGCATTTGGGTCCGAAACAGTTTACTGCCTCGCAGCAGACACAAAGCCAGGTATTGAGCTGAGGTTCAAACCCTAAATCAGCCAGAGTCCCGTCGAAAGTAGTCTCGCTCCACTTGGCTATCCTAACGATTTCAGGCACCATAGAATTGCTGGGGAGATATTCGCTTTGTCCATTGCCTGTGGTAAGTTCAAGCTTTCTTCTGCATACATAGTTTCCCCTGCCCTTTGCCAGGCAGGCTGTAAACTCTGTTTCCATTAATTCTTTCAGAATTGGTATATCTTTGTTAACAAGCTGTTCCTGTAAATTAATAGTTTCAGTTGTTACTATTACGGGTTTCTTTTTTTTGAGTGAATAATAAATAGAAGGTATCAGGTAGGCAAAACTTTTTCCTACACCGGTAGGAGCTTCAATGCAGAGATTCTCAGAAGCAATCAGCGATTCAGCCACATATTGCGCCATTTCCTTCTGCTGCGGCCGCTCTTCGTAAGGCCTGCCTCCATATTTTTCCGCTTCTTCAAGCGGTGTTTGGCTGCCGAAAAAAGCAGAAGTCAGCACCCTTACTTCTGCTAATTCAGGATCTCTAACAGGCATTATCATATTTTTTCTTCTTTTTAAGGCTTGATGATGCTATTAATAGAACTCCGCAGATAAGCCAGAATATAAATGCCCAGTTAAAAAGAGGCGGCAATAGATATACTAAAAACAAAACTCCATACAGACCTTTGAACGCAAATGGTTTTATCTTCCAGAAAATTTTAAATCTTCTTAGTTTTACAAACATTGAAAGCCCTGCAGAGATGACTCCAAATCCGATTCCTGCAAGAACATCACTCAAATAATGATAATTATCATAGTTTCGCAGGAACGCTACAGCTCCGACAACCACAGCTCCAGGTATTGCCACTATTGGTATTTGAGAAGATACGCTGGCAACCATGCAGGCTGAAGTACCTGAGTCCCCGCTCGGAAAAGAAAGATAGTTTCTATGGTTTGGTCTTTCCCTGTGCACTGAAATTTTTAAGCTCCAGATAATTACGCTTGCAATTAAAAAAGCCAGCAATAATCTGCATGCCAGAGCCTTGTATCTGACTACTCCAAGAATCAACGCTACATATACAAGGAATTCGCCTTTGCCAATTACTTTTATGATATTTAATATTGTCCATTTTTCATGAGAATTTGCTATTTGCTGAAGAGCATTTTTGTACTCCATATCGAAGGGATGAAAAATACCTGAGAGAATCAGAAATATTATACCGATAAGGATATACAAATATGGTGATTTAAAACTTAATATATTATGAAATGAACGCATAATTTTATTACTCAAAAGCTTTTATTGAGACATCTCCGGAATAGAGTTCGTGGAATCCGCCGTTTTCATCTATCACATAAAGGCAGCCAGATCTTTTAATGTCAATAACTTTAGCGTCTAATAAAGTTTTTCCAAGGATATCTACATTAACTTTTCTGCCTATAATCCTATTCTCTTCTTTCCACGACATGTAAAGACGCTCTTGGCTCTGTTCTGCTTTCTCCGTAAAAATTTGTATTTGCTTTAAAAGCATTTCATATGCCGCTGCAATGTCAGAGACTTTGCCTGTTTCATTAAATATGGAAGTAGCAGGACGGTCGATTGAATCAAGCTGTTCTTTAGCCATATTTATATTTATTCCTATGCCTATAACTACTCCTCTGATATTGTTATGCGTATCTGAAACAGTTTCGCAAAGAACCCCTGCAAGTTTCCTTTCTCTACAATAAATATCATTTGGCCATTTAATCCATAAATCTTTATTCCCCGGAAGCAATTCTCTTGCAACATCAAGGGCAGCCAACCCTCCAATCCATGAACTTATTGATATATCAAACTTAGGATATTTTATAATAAATGACGCATACAGGTTTATTCCCGGAGGAGAAAACCAGTTTTTCTGCATCCTTCCTCTTCCGGCTCTCTGTGAATCAGCAATAATCAAAAGCCTGTCACTAAGAGTATCAAAATTTTCTATGCCATATTTGTTAGTAGAATCTATCTCTTTAAATCGTAAAATTTTAGACATATATATATTTGTTATGAAAAGTCGTTGGCCTGTAACAGGTTTGTTATTACAAATTCTATTATATGTTATAGGTTGATTTTTTTCTTCAAACGATATGTATTTTTACAGTTGAATTAGAGGATTGCAGCCAAACTCTATTCCGTTTAAATTTTATAAATGCTATTTTGTATTCTTTTGTTCAAACTTGCCGTGAACTGAAAATAATGCAAACAGCACTAAGACTTGAATCAAAATGGTACGATGATGGACTGCAGCTTGCCAAATAGTCGGAAAATTTACCACTCTCCAATTCATTTACCACTTTTAACTTGAAGGCTTCGCTGTAACGAACTACACTTCTTGTCATATTTATTATTCCTGTTTTTAGGTTGTTATTCTGTCAACCTATATCAGGACAAGACATCCACTTCCCACTTTCAATTTTCAATTTTTTCATACGAGAGAGTGGAAACAGAAAAATATTCCCCATATAATGACGTTGGAAAATGGAAAATGGAAAATGGAAAATGGAAAATGGAAAATGGAAAATGGAAAATGGAAAATGGAAAGTTGAAAATGGAAAGTTGAAAATGGGATGGTTGATGGTTGATAATTGAAAATGGATGGGTTTTTTAGAGAACTTTCAACTGCAATTAAAAGAAGCCGATGTAAAAGATCGACACTCCTGATCTTAAATTCATCACAAATAGTTAGTTTTGCAATTAGCTCAATAAATTATAAAAAAAGTAGGCACTAATATGTTAATGAACAAAAACACCCGGAAGAGACTAAGTTATGTAATGCTGCCTGTGATGATACTATATACGGTATTCCCGGCGACGGCCTATGGGGCAGAAGAATACACAAGAGTTGCAAACAGCGTTAGCAGCAGCCAGGCAGG